>CEUS01281818.1_pt1 | contig 24170 bp, 19 predicted proteins | sample 427031 | NCBI WGS metagenome assembly CEUS01 (sample SAMEA2622837, study PRJEB7988) | marine metagenome | biome: marine biome (ENVO:00000447); feature: marine epipelagic mixed layer (ENVO:xxxxxxxxx); material: "saline water (ENVO:00002010), including plankton (ENVO:xxxxxxxx)" | depth 140 m | reverse complement strand
TTTTGGTAATGAATGGTCTGTGTAGTTAAATCTTCTTCAAACACTTGGTCGATTGTTTATCTAAAAAGGGTTTTAGGATCAACCCTTTTTCCTGATGCTAATTGCTTCATTAACTTTTGACTCTTTTTGAATTGGTTGATTAACGCGTTTACGTCAGAAGGAGACACACCACTACCGTTCGCGATACGTTTCCGCCGGCTGCCACCAATAATGTCAGGTTTCTGTCGTTCTGTTGGCGTCATTCCTTGGATTATGGCTTCTGTTTTATTTAACTGATTTTCGTCGAACGCTTCTTGCGGCATTTGTTTTGATAGATTTGATAGGCCAGGGACCATATCAACAATTTGTGATAGGGGGCCCATTTTCTTCATCTGTTGCATTTGTTCAAGGAAATCTTCAAGGTTGAATTCGGCGCGCTGCATTTTCTTTTGTAGCTCTGCTGCCTTATTTTCGTCGATTGTTTCTTCTGCTTTTTCAATTAAGGTGAGAACATCGCCCATACCAAGTATTCGTGAAGCGAGACGTTCAGGGTGATATTGTTCTAGGCCATCAAGTTTTTCCCCGACTCCCATGAATTTTATAGGTATGTTTGTGATTGACGTGATTGACAGCGCTGCACCACCACGAGCATCCCCATCCATTTTTGAAAGAATCAGACCAGTAACGGGTACGATTGCGTTGAATTCTTCTGCTGTCCGTAATGAGTCTTGCCCCGTCATTGCATCAATGACCAGAAGGATTTCAATTGGGTTCGCTTCCTTTTGAATCTCAAGAAGTTCATCCATGAGGGCCTCATCAATTGTGAGACGGCCTGCCGTGTCAATTATTAAACAATCGACGTCATTGTCTCGGGCATGGTTTAATGCATTTTTTGCTGTAATTAAAGGCGTGGATTTCACACCTTCTTTGTAAACAGGGATTTGGATCTCATTTCCCAATGTTACTAACTGTTCAATGGCCGCTGGGCGTTGTAGATCTACTGCCGCTAACATGGTTTGCAGATTCTGCTTTTTAAGGTGAAGAGCTAACTTAGCTGCAGTAGTAGTTTTACCTGCCCCTTGCAATCCTATGATCATGATTACGTTAGTGTGATTTGCCTGAGTGGATGCCACGGCCAGAGCTTTGGTATCACCACCAAGAATCTGTGTTAACTCTTCGTCAACTATTTTGATTATTTGTTGAGTGGGGCTAAGGCTTTGAAGAACTTCTGTGTTCAAAGAGCGACTACGAACATTTTCGAGGAAGTCACGTACTACTGAGAAATGGACATCTGCTTCAAGTAATGCCCTTCGAACTTCTTTCAGTCCTTCATCTAGATGCTGCTCTGTAAGGCGCCCCCTACCCGATAGCTTTTTGAAGGTGGCATTTAGTTTTTCAGATATATTTTCAAACATAATTAAGTCTATTGCTTAATGATGATTCGGGTCAAACGCCAATTGCTTTTGTTCTATTATCTTGACGAGTCAGTATTGGAAAGTATTGTACCTTCTCGCCATACGGACCGCCCTCGTTGCAGTGCAGTTATAAACCCCGAAATTGATATGATCAAGAGGGCCGGTATGACCCACGTTAAAATCAAGGATGTTCCTAAAATGACGACTCTTATTGGCCGAGTCATAAATCCTGATGTTCCTTTGAAACCTAACCCTTCGGCACGGGCTCTAGCGTAGCTTACTAGGTAGGAGTTAATCATTGCTAGAAAGCTTAAAGCTACGCCGCTTATATTGTCGTGATTAAAATAGTAGAGGGCCAAGCTCATGAAAATTGCACCTTCTTGTACGCGGTCCACATTTGAATCAAGGAAGGCACCGAATTTAGATTGGCGATTGGTTTTGCGGGCTAGCGCACCATCTAGACCATCTAGGCCACTTCCTGCAATAAAGACTATACCTGCAATCAGCAGTTTTTCTTGGAGCACAAAATAAGACGCAATGAGTGTAATCACAAGTCCGAATATTGTTATCATATTTGGTGTGATTGGAGTACGCATTAATAAGCCAGTTAATGCATCTATAAAGGGACGAGCGATCGTCTTAAGCATTAGTTCTATTTTTGAATCGTTGCCGATTTTCTGGTTAGACTTCAAATTCATTGTTCCTGAGTGATATCGAGGTTCTTAGGACCGCTTTTAAGAGGGCGCATTCAAGAGAAATCTTTATGATTCAAAGTATCTAAAATTATGGCTTATAGAGGCTGCGTTATTTTCTGTTTGGTTTCCGGTACTACTGTGTTATAAAAATCCAAAACTCTGTTTGCTACAATATTCCAGTCAAAATCACGTGCTTTTTTCCGCCCATTTTCACCCAATTCATGGCGCTTTTCCTGATCAAGTAATAAGTTGTGGAGAATGCTTGCAAAGTCTTCCTCATTTTTAGGATTGATCAGGTGACCTTGAATCCCGTCATCAACAACACTAGCATAGCCGGGTATATTGGATGCGACGATTGGCGTTCCAGCTGCCATCGCTTCGAGTAGTACAATGCCGAAGCTTTCTTCTCCTGTTGCAGGGCTGCAAAATATGTCGGCTGTCTGGAAGTACGTTGGTAATTCATCATATGGGACCATGCCTTCAAGACATACATCATCCAATCCCCGCTCAGCGATCAATCGGGCACTCTCCTCATCTAATTCACCTGGCCCAACGACAATGAGTCGACAATCAGGGAAAGACCATTTCAGGTGAGAATAGGCCCTCAATAGATAGCGAAGTCCTTTACGTTTTTCCATGCGTCCCACAAACAAAATGTTCAGTTTCCCATCTTGGTATTTGGATATGGGGCTAACAGTTTTGGAGAAATGATGTACATCAATCCCGTTAGGGATTATTTCGTATTGGCCAGGGAAATAAGAACTTACAAACTGCTTCGCAGGTGGTGATACGGCAATTCGTGCGTCTAAGCGCGCAGTCCATCGATTAAGCAGAAACTTCGAGTACCTGTAGGCACGTTTCTTATTAGCGAAAGCATGGAAAGTTCCTATAGTTGGGCACTTTGCTAGCCTAAGGACCGTTAGTGGCAATCCTGGCATTAGGGGTTCATGTATGTGCAGAAGATCAAAGTTCTCGTTTTCGAGAACCCTTCTGACTTTGAGGAAAAGTCTCGGAGATAGAGCGATTCGCGCCATTGATCCACTAGTTGGGATTGGTATGGGGCGGCCGATGATGGTTACGTTGGGTCGGCCTAGAGCTTCAGATGGGGCTGACGAAGGAGTTAGGATCTGAACGTCGTGCCCTTGCGAGCGGATGTGTTCATCTAGCCTGGAAATATGATTAGCTACGCCACCTGGATACGCGAAATCGTATGGAGAAACAATGCCTATTTTCATATCATTGATTCTTTAACATGCGCTGAAATTTTCGTGTCATCAATTTGCTTGGGTGCAAAAATAGCGCTCTAAAAGTCTGTTCAAGCAACTCTTTTTTTCTAATTGGATTTCTTTCTTTCAAAGGTATCAAGCCTGGTATAGTATGACTTGATTGTATCGCTTTTTTTAATTCAACGGCAGTTTTGCCTTGAAAAAGTGTGAATGCTTCGCCAATTGTTTGTACGAAATGAGCGTCACTTCCTCCCACTTCCGCGATGCCCTTGTTCCCCCACGACAGTAACCGTTTTGGGTGCTTTCGGACAGCTTGTCCTGCAGGGGTGGGATTTCGTGACTCTATTGCGTCGGGCATGGCCTCTTTAATGCCTTGTTTGTAAAGTCGTTGTAAATCGGATTCTCCGACACTGTACGTTAATCGACTATACGGGTGTGGGATAATGCATATCCCATCCAATTTGTGTACAGCCTCGATAGTTGATTGTAATGAACGCATGCTTTTCACTGGTTCCTCTATGAAAATTGCTATGAGATGACCATTGAGTGTAGTGATTTCCATACCTGGTACAATGTCACATTTGTATCCTTTCTTGGAGCTAAGGTCTCGTGCATAGAGGCTAGATGATAAATTATCGTGATCTGTGATACACATTACATCTAGGTGTACGATTTGCTCTGCATATTCTAGCATTGTGTCTAATGTTCCGATCCCATCGCTTGCTCGTGAATGTGTATGAAGGTCTGCGACTCCTAGTTCATTAGATTGCACCTTCATTGGGCTTCTTCTTGCCATAAAGGGCGAAAAACGAACCATTGTTCGGGATGTCGTAAGACTAATTGTTCTAAGGAAGTCATAACATTTTGTGTGAGACGTTGGATGTCACGATCTAAATGGTCGGTTATTTGTGGGGAGATTGGCTCATTGATAATTGCCTGAAATGAGTTATTGTCTTCGTTTCGAATGATGCCTCCTGTAATTATGGTGGCGCCTGTTCTTAATGCGAGGTTCGCGGCCCCACTAGGAACCGAGATCCATTGATTAAGGAAGGAGACGCGAACCTTCTTGATAGCATGCGGTTGATCAATTAGCATGGCTACGATTTCATTCCGTTTAAGAGCACGGATTACTGGACGCATGTTGTCAGATATTGGTTGAATTGTTGCTCCCAATGTTTTCCGGGAATTTAAAGAAATGTGATCCATATTGTGGGTAGGCAAGTCGTCAACTAATACCTTCACGGAAAATCTGTGTTGGGTTAATAAAGCTAATCCAATGTCCCAGTTCCCTTGATGAAGCCCAATCATTAATGTGCCGTGTCCGCGACTGTGCGCTTTTTCGATAGCATCCCAATTTGTGTAGGATACTTTTTCCAAGCACTTCAGGTGGCCATCAGATTTGATTCGCGCAAAGTCTACCAAGTATTTGGCGTAGTATCGAAACGATTCCTTCGCCAATCGTGAAGCGGCTTCATCTGATTCTGTAAGCCCAAGGACATTCGTGAAATTATTCTTTGCGTATTCCCTCTTCTCGTGCCATACATAATAAGCCAATAAGCCAGCTAAGCTAGCTAAACGGTACGAGATGCTCACCGGAAGGATGCAGACTATGGGAGTTAGTAATCGCCAAAGCAAATAGCCGGCGGTTAGGACCAAGGCCCCTCACCTATGACGAATCCTTCGACCATTTGGTGAGCTTCTTCATCGGTATATTGGACAGGAGGGGATTTCATAAAGTAAGCAGATGGACCTTTCAGGGCTCCTGAAACGCCACGGTCTAACGCTATTTTGCAGCAGCGAATGGCATCTATCACAACGCCCGCCGAGTTAGGGCTATCCCAAACCTCTAGTTTAAGTTCGATGTTCAAAGGAACGTTACCGAAGGTTTCGCCTTCCATTCTTATATACGCCCATTTCCTGTCTTCTAACCATGGGACGTAGTCACTGGGGCCGACGTGAATATCGTCGTCACCGATGGGGTGTTGCAATTGAGATAGCACTGAATTGGTCTTTGATTCCTTTTTTGATGCTAGTCGGTCACGATCAAGCATGTTATAAAAATCGGTATTGCCACCAAAATTCAATTGGTAGGTTCTTTCTAGTTTTACACCTCTTTGTTGAAACAAATGGGTTAGAACCCTGTGTGTAATCGTTGCTCCAACTTGTGATTTAATATCATCCCCTACGATTGGCACTCCAGCATCTTTGAATTTTTGTTCCCACTCCGCTTCGCGTGCGATGAATACAGGCATGCAGTTGACAAATGCGACTCCTGCCTCAAGAACTTGCTCTACATACCATTTGGTGGCTTCTTCACTGCCTACTGGTAGGTAGCTGATTAGGACATCAACTTCTTTTTCGCGCAGGACGCTGACAATGTCGGCAGGTTCTTCGTCTGAGGTATTAACCACTTTGGATAGGGATTGTCCAACACCATCAAGAGCTACGCCTTGTTGGACAATGACGCCAGTTTCAGGTACTTCCGAAAATTTGTAGGTGTTATTTGGCTCACTAAATATAGCATCAGCCAGATCTTTTCCTACTTTACTCTCTGCCACATCAAATGCAGCAACGATTTCTATGTCTCCAATATGGTAGGGGCCCAGCTGGACATTCATAATCCCAGGAATGAACTCCCCCTGGGGGGCATCTTTATAGAATTCGATGCCTTGAACCAAGGATGATGCACAGTTTCCAACCCCGACAATAGCGACCTTAATGTTACCCAAGAATATCTCCTAACCATCTTCTCTAATTAAACCACCAGTCGAAAACGAATCCTCAGAAAGCAATATCAATAGCGCCGCCTGTGGAGCTAAATGTAGGAATGCTTTTTGCACGGTTCAACAGAACTAAGTTGAGTATTCGTACCCAACTCGAAGTTTGCGAAACCGGCTTTGAAGCCTCCATTTTCTTCACTGTCTTTCAGGCTAGCCTCTATGTTAGAAGCCTACTTGTGCAATGAAAATAGAGCCTTTATATCGCGGTGATAATTGCTATTCCTCTGTCCCATCATTTGAAATCGCGCTTTGATGACTGAAACAAACGAAAAATTAATCATGCCATCTTCGCTTTTCACAAACACGATGCTAGTATGGAAACTCAAATTATAAATTCTTTGCCAATTACCAACAATCACATCTGGTTGTAAAGGACATCACATTCATTGAGCATATACACCTACACGCCCAAGTTTTGATGAAGACTGGTGTTAGCCGATATATTTAATTTCTACTTTGGAATTCGCCTGAGGAATTCCTCTGTACCTTTCTACTTTGAACTTCCAATCCGGAAAATCTTTGTTCCGCATTGGGGGCATGTGCCTCGAGTTGCAGGTCTTCCGTTCTTCAAGGTCACCTGAGCTGCATTTGCAATCTCGCGCTTGGTCCTGCACTTAAAGCAATACGCCTCTGCCATATGTCACCTCCTGTAAAAAACCAACTTATCGCACCTGATATAGTGATACTAGATACGTTTGCATGTCAAGTCAACTTTTCGTTAGCGCGTAGTTGAAACCTAAGCTGACTTTCATCTACTGATGATCCTTTCTTGTACCTGATCAGATACAATTGTACCTGATTTGCGAAATATTTTCGTAAAGAAAATACAATAGTCGCTTATTTACATTAAATTTAGGGAAAAATGCTACTTCGATTAAGCAGAAGTGTTGGGCATTAGTACTTTGTCGGGTTTCCAAATCTTGTGTTTATTTTCATGTAGTACGGTTGCGATAAATTGGTTTTCTGGTCCGTAGCATCGGGCTAAATTGTTCTGATCTGATGGCCAAAATAGGGATTGTTCAACGGAAGCAGTTTCGAATTTAAGGATCTCACTTTCTGAGATTGATTGGCCGTTCCCTATAAGCTTCTGCCCTTTTTCTGACGTATATAAGGCAGGTAGAGACTGCAGAGGATAGTCAAGCTCTCTGGAAACCATTTGTTCATTTTGATTTTGAAAGATTTGGCGGAGTTCAGCGATGGTTTGAGTGTCTTGATGTTTGAATGGTCCGTTTTGAGTGCGAACGAGGTTTTGAATAGTCGCTCCGCAGCCTAAGGCTTGACCAAGATCATGTGCGATGCTTCGTACGTATGTACCTTTGCCACACGTGATTTCAAGAGATATTTCATTTGCTTTCCAATCTATTAAATCGATTTCATAAACTTGGATTTCTCTTGGTTCCCGCTCAACTACTTCACCTGCTCGGGCATATTCATATAATCGTTTACCATTGTGGTGCACTGCGCTATACATAGGCGGGATCTGTTGAATTGTCCCTTTAAATTTCGCCAAGCCATCTAGTACTTGGGTGAAGGATACTTCTGAGGGGTCTTTCCGCTGGATGACTTCGCCAGTTTTATCAAAGGTATCGGTTGTGATCCCCAATTCTATGGAGGCTCGATATGTTTTAGCCGTCGTCTCTAAATATGAGATGATCCTAGTACCCTTGCCAAGGAAAATAGGCAATACCCCTTGGGCAAAAGGATCAAGAGTACCCATATGTCCAGCACGTTTTTCTCTTGCTAAATGGCGTATAGTTTGTACCGCTGAAAATGAAGTTTCATCTTCAGGCTTATTAATATTCAATATTCCATTTAAAGGCATTGGGAATTTTAAGAGTTTTGAATTAACCTATTAAGCTTGTCCGCGTCTTCAATCGTGGTGTCTTGGATAAAAGTTATCTCTGGTAATCGGCGTAACGATAGGTCTGCCCCAACTTTACGGCGGATGAATAATGCAGCAGCATTGCATCCAATCAGAGCGTCTTCTTGTTGAGATTTTGAGCCCAAGATACTTACATAGACCCTTGCTTGGCTGAGGTTTGGAGCTATATCAACTGAGGTTACAGATATGATTGCATCACGAGTTCGTGGATCTTTAACTTCTTGTTGCAAAACTTCACTTATACGGTCCCTTAAGAGGTCACTGATTTTTTGTTTCCGTCTAGACATGTCTGCTCTACTCGGTTTCTTAAAGAGGTATTAATAACGGGTGGATTCCCTGAATTATTCCACTCGATAGACTTCAATGATATCGCCTTCTTCATATTCGTTGAAGCCATCGATTGTTAAGCCACATTCTTGTCCAGAATTGACTTGTGGAACATTATCTTGGAAATGTCTTAAGGTCAGAATTGAGGATTCGTGTAAGGTCTGGCCGTTGCGGATAACGGAGACGTCAGCGCTTTGTAGCGCTTGTCCTTCTGTTACAAGGCATCCGGCGATTTTCGCACGGCGGGCATCGAAAATTTGTCGAACTTCAAGCTTTCCGGCAAGAACTTTATTTACAGTTGGTGTAATAAGGCCGTGGATCGCCTCTTCAATATCTTCGATCAAGCGATAGATGATGTCGTAGGAACGAATCTCAACGTTTTCGTTTTCTGCTAAGCGCTTTGCCCCAGGTTCTATGCGTGTGTTAAATCCGATAATGAGTCCTTTTGAAGCAGATGCGAGAAATACGTCGCTTTCAGATATGTTTCCCGTTGCCGAGTGAATGATCATCACGCTCGCGCTATCTGAACCTAGCTTTTCTATTGATCCACATACGGCTTCAAGGCTCCCTTGAAGGTCGGCTTTAACAAGTACTACAAGCTCAGGTATTTCCCCTTGCTGGACTTGTGTAGATATTTGGTCTAGGAGGCTTACAGTTGTATTGCTCGTATCTGTTGAATCCTTTTGTGTTTCTGCAAATCTTTTTGCTTCACGTTCGTTGGGCATTGCGCGAATGATTTCCCCTGCATCAGGAACACCATTCAAACCCAAAATCTCTATCGGTACTGATGGTCCAGCTTGCTTTATACGCTCTCCTTGATGATCAAGCATTGCACGAATGCGTCCCCAAACTGGTCCTGCGGCGACGTGGGAACCAACTTGCAGAGTGCCACTTTGGACCAGCACCGTGGCTAGGGATCCTCGATTTGAGTCTAACTTCGATTCAATTACGACTCCCGAAAAAGTTGTTGAGGCGTCACCTTGTAGTTCTTCAATTTCTGCGACAAGAGAAATATTCTCAAGAAGAGTATCAATCCCATCGCCAGTTTCAGCTGATACATGGGTTGAGAGTATTTCGCCTCCCCAATCCTCTACAAGAACATTTTGTCGTGACAATTCGTTTTTCACCCGATCAGGGTCGGCGCCAGGTAGGTCCATTTTGTTTATCGCGACGATCATTGGCACGTTGGCAGCCTGAATGTGATTTATCGCTTCTATAGTTTGTGGCATCACTCCGTCGTCGGCCGCTACCACTAACACAGCAATATCAGTGACCTGAGCGCCTCGCGCCCGCAGGGCCGTAAAGGCTTCATGGCCAGGCGTATCTAAAAAGGTTACTATTTGGTCAGCTATATTTGCCTGGTATGCGCCAATGCGCTGCGTGATACCGCCCACTTCCCCCATTGCGACACGTGATTTTCTGATGTAATCGAGTAAACTTGTTTTGCCATGATCAACATGCCCCAAAAAAGCGATAACCGGAGATCGAGGTTCTTGATTTTCGGTTTTCCCTTCTTCTAGTTTTAGAGCGGAAATTTTTTCTTCAGCAGTTTTTTCTTCAGGATCAAAACCGTAAGCTTTAGCCAATCCATACGCGACTTCGTAGTCAATTGACTGATTGATTCCAGCCATGATTCCTGCTCGCATTAATTGTTTGATGATTTCAACTGGTGAGACATCTAAATTTTCAGCCAGATCTCCAACAGTTATCGTAGGCGGTAATTGCAAGCTAGCATCATCGCTCGGTGGTTTTTTCTCAGCCATATCTGTTTTGCCTTTTATCGAGGCCAGTAGTTGCCAACGAATTAATCATGTTCTGGTCTTGCCGTAGCAAACCTGATACACAAGTTGGGAGGACTTTTTTATATACTATTCCAATATGTTTTATTGAATTCCGACGCATATTTTATTCGCTTGTCTCATTGGATCTCTGTTGTGAATCATTTTCGTCGTCAGCGGCGTTGCTTTCCGGCGTAGAAGACCTTCGCCCACGATTATTGCTTGGATTATTCCCACTGTTTCGCCCGCGGCCACGTCTTCCAGAAGTTCCGCCACGGTCTGGGAGGATGTCTTCCGCAAAACGTAAAGTTGGACGCTCGTCTTTCGGTTGTTGCGAACGGACCCAAGCTTGGAAATCGAATGCTTCTGCTTCCTCTTCCTCTTCCTCTTCTACTTCCGCTTCTACTTCCGCTTCAATTTCTGCATCGGATAGACTCAGATCATCACTACTTGTTGAGGTGTCAGCAGTTTCCAATGTTACTTCAGGTGATTTCTGTTCATCTTCGTTGGTCAACACTAAATCGGGTTCGTTTGGATCAGGTTCTGTTTGCTCTGTCCCCGGTTGAGGAAGAGTTTCCGTGAGGTTTATCTCAACATCACTCGTTTTGATAGCATATTCAACTTCATTTACCAAGTTTTCAGGAATTTCAGATTTTGAAACTTCGATAGCTGCATTTTCTATAGAGGAGTCCGTTTCTTCTTCATCTTCCTGTTCTATAGCTTCAGAATAGCTCTTAAGATCAATGCGCCAACCAGTTAATCTGGCTGCTAAACGCGCGTTTTGTCCCTCCCGGCCGATTGCCAAGGATAGTTGGTTGTCAGGTACAATTACCTCGGCGGTTTCAATCGAATCAACGGTTTTTATACTGACCTGATTCGATTGTGCTGGGCTCAAAGCATTGGCGATGTAGACTGTTGGGTCATTAGACCACTGCACGACATCGATTTTCTCCCCTTGTAGTTCGTTGACGATACTTTGGATGCGCACTCCACGGAGTCCAACGCAAGATCCAACAGCATCAATACCTTCTTGGCGTGCTTCAACGGCTACTTTACTCCGTACACCTGCTTCACGGGCTACGGATCTTATTGCGACTGTACCATTGCTAATTTCAGGTACCTCTAATTCGAAAAGCCGCTTGAGTAAGTCCTTGTGTGAGCGAGACGCTAAAATTTGTGGGCCTCTAGTGGTTTTTTGTACGTCGACAATCAGTACCTTTATTCTTTGATTTGATCTGTACCGTTCAGATGGTACCTGATCTTCACCTACTAGTAATGCTTGGGCTTTTCCACCAAGATCGAGGATTACCTGTTTGCCGTCTATCTTTTGTACCGTTGCGTGTTGTAGTTCGAATTTTTTTGAAGTGAACTCTTCGAATGCCAAATCTGTTTGCGCTGCGCGCAGGCGTTGCAACACAACTTGCTTGGTTGTTTGCGCCGCGATACGACCGGCATCCTTTACATGGATTTCTACCGCTACGTCGTCATTAAGCTGAACATCGGATTTAATCTGTTGTGCTGATTGAAGATCAATCTCTATACTTGGATCATTGATTTGTTCGACAACGGTTTTGTCTACTGTGATTTGTATTGCACCTGAACTCGGATCTATGTGAACGGAGACGTTTTGGAATCCTTCCTCGAGTTCCTTCCGGAAAGTGGATGCGAGGGCACTCTCTATTGCAGCCACAATTGTATCCCGCGGCAAATTTCTTTCCGCGGACAATTGAGTTATAGCAAGCCCGAAGTCATTTTTCATCATATTGTCGCCCCGCGCTGACTCTGCATTAATATCTCCTATAACGAAAAAAGTGGGTTGAAACCCACTCCTTCAGTTAAAAACAGCCAGCCGTAGCATTATACACCTACATCTAAGTCCATACAACATTATGCGCACGGGATGAGGATTGGATTGATACACAGATGTGCTAACTACCAGCGACGCTTAAATTACAGATGTTGTCGAACCTCAGATAAAACAGTTGTTTTGAATCATTGTTTAAGAATATTCGTAGGCATTACTTCATGATTAGCAAGAGTTTTGGACGCGATCAAGTATGTTTTTTGCTCCCTAAAGCGGGAAACGAGGATAGGAGCCAAATATTTTGAATATTGAAGCGTGACTGGCTACTTCCTGGAGAACTGCTTCTATGGGCTCAACATCGCGGTGTCCCTCAAGATCTATAAGGAAAATATAACGGCCTAAACTTTCTTTGCTAGGACGTGATTCTACTTTCGTGAGGTTGATTTTGTGTTTAGCGAATTCTCCTAAGACTGTATGCAACAAACCAGGTTTGTCTCCGCTAAAAGCCAAACATATAGAAGTTTTGTCGTTTCCAGTAGGTAAGTGATCATTCTTACCCAGTACAACGAATCTGGTCGCATTTATTTGGTCGCTCAATATGTCATTGACCAGAACTTCTACATTGTAGAGATCTGCAGTTCGTTGCCGAGCAATTGCGACTGCCACTTTGTCGCTTGCAAGCATATCTTCCACAGCAGCGACAGTGCTGAGCGATGGGGTTGTTTTCGCTTGAGTTAATTCCTGTTCTATGAACTCACGACATTGCCCCAGCGCGTTTGGGTGTGAGTATATTAGCTCTACTTTATTGAGGTCAGTTCCTGGTTTTGCAACCAAACTGTGTACGACAGGTAATACCAATTCATTGTTAATCGCTAGCCCCGATCCATGGATTAGCAAATCAAGAGTATCGTTCACCGAGCCCTCTCGGCTATTTTCAATTGGTACCACTCCTTCGTCTACGGTATTGGCAATTACTGAAGCGGCGATCGCCGATATCGAGGGCATCGGATGCCTAGTCGCGGTTGGGTCATATTGATTTGCAGCTTCTTCTGTAAAAGTACCGGGTGGGCCGAGGTACGCTATAGTTTTTGACATTCTACTTACACCAACTGTTAAGGGTTCGTTAAGATTTGTCGTAGTTCCTCTTCTTGGTCTGGTCTAACTACGGCAACGACCTCATCTGCTTCTTGCAACACAGTGTTATCTTCTATTAGCTGGATTCCTCTGTCACGATCATATATTAAAACAATCATTGAACCGGTAGGCAATTCGATTTCGCTGAGTTGGGTATTTACTACACGTGAATTTGGAGGTATTTCAACGTTCACTAGCTCAAGATTGCTGCCTTTTAATCTTTGCAAGGAGATCAGTGGGTGTGCTGGCATTTCTTGCTCGATTTGTGCCAATATCACTTCTGTGCTGCTAACAGTAGCATCAACTCCTAACAGCTCGAATATGACCTTGTTTTCAGGATTGTGGATTCGAGCGATGGTTCGTGAAACGTTGAATTTATGTTTGGCGACTTGGCATGCTACCAAATTATCTTCATCTTCACCGGTGGCTGCTACTAATATGTCTGCTCGTCCTGCCCCCAATTTTTCTAAAGTCGCGGCTTCACATCCGTCTCCACGTGATATTACACTGCCAAGTTCTTCTGCAATCAAAGCGCATCGTTCAGGATCCTTTTCTATGCACAGTACTTCGTGGTCATTTTGCAATAAACTACGTACAAGATGAAAACCGACTTCTCCTCCACCAACTACGATAATGTACACGTCTTACCTCGATGTGACGGGAGTGTCCAAAATTAACTCTTTCAAAGCGATTGCTCCTAAGATGGTGGGACTCATTGTTTCTAAACCAAGATCTTTATACATTTCGTTGCGTATAGGATCATATATCCTAGAGACGATTTTAGGTACCATGAAAATATGTTTGGCTATTTGTGCTGCAACTACATTGCGGTTGTCTCCGGCCGTTACAGATACGAAAACATCGGCTTTTTCGACGCCCGCCCTCTTTTGAGTATCCTGGTTTGTTCCATTGCCCCTAATCGCTAAGCCACCAAAATTTGAAGGCAGTCTCTGGAATGCATCAGAATCGATATCGATAACGGATACATCATGTCCTTGTGCATCGAGTTCGCCCGCGAGAGCAGCTCCCATGCGGCCACATCCCATTATTATCACTCTCATGACGGATGCGTAGTTTCGGACACGCTTTCCCTATAAATACAAACCATACAGGGTGCATGTTGAAGAACGTGTGGCACAAATTTACCCATGCTGTATTCCCCAAATTTTTCTTTATATTTTAATCCGATAAAGATTAGATCTACTTCACGCTCAAATGCTTCATCAACTATTGCTGGCGCGGCGTCTCGGGCTTGTAAAACCTCTGTTTCAATAGGATATTTAAATTCAGTCGCGATGCGTTCCACTTCATCACAAAGCCGAAGACTTCGATCTAAGGCAGCTTCTATTGGTTCTTCAAGTGGTAGCGACCTATCTACTTCAATCACATGTACAGCATAAACCGTACCATTATCACGTCGAGCAATTTCCCCTGCTAATTTAACAGTTTCTAGGTCTATAGGAGAGCCCTGAATCGGTACAAGGATTTTCTTAGCTCTTAGAAGAGGTGTTTCTAATGCTGCAGACGTACTAGGTAACGATGGTAACCATCGAGACATAGCGCGTCGCATAATACGTATAAATCCCCCTAAGTGCTCAATTGGACCGCCAAATTATAGCCTTCCATTTTGTTAGCTGCAATGGTCATTATTTGACCTGTTTCTGCTACGCCTCATTTATAGCGAGCTGTTTGAAAAGAACGATTAATTATCGAAAGTCTCAGTGCCTACAACCTTCTTTGTGTAAAGATTATCAATGTCTGAATCAGAATAGCCAATTTCTGACAAAATGCTGCGGGTATGCTGACCTCTTATTGGGCCGACACCGACACGAGCGGGTGTCCGGGAAAGATTTACCATTGGACCGTAGCGCCAGAATTCACCTAGCCTGTCCGTTGAAACGGTTCTGACGAATCCATTTTCAGCCACGTGTGAGTCCTGACCATAAAAATTGTACATGCCACTCTCTTCAACCTCGACACAACCAACATTAACCGCGGTGAGCGTTGATTCCCATTCAGCGGCGGTGGCGCTACTGAATATCTCTTGCAACATTGTGGCGAGATCAGAATCGTTTTTCATACGATCCTCACTGGTTTCGAACCTGCTGTCGTTCAACAGATCCTGCCTGTCCAATGCATTACATAAATCCACCCATTCGTTCTCAAAAGGGCATGCTAGGAATACCCATCCAATTTTCGCTTGGTATAATCGATACAAGGCATGTATTCCGTATCCATTAGCGTCAGGTATCATTCGGTCTGGTTTGTTTTCATATGAAAAGAAATCATCTACGTTGGCATATCCATTCGCTCCTATCATGGTAGATAGAATGTATTGAGGGATTCCATGCTTAGCCCGAGCATATAGCCCTAACATCGTGCCTGTCGATATGACCATTGCCGAGTTAGGGTCAGGGTTAACTTCATTGGCTCTTCCAAGTTTTCTCACCGTTTCCTGGAGCTCTTCGATTGGCATAAGTTTCTCTTTAGGAGGGATTGCATTTTCCCCTATTTGCGCGATAGCGCCACCCGTTACGGCTCCACCAATCGGATGCATAGCGGGTCGATGAGATGAAGGGCCTGAATCTCCATATCCCCCTGCATATACATATACAATATTTGGATTCAGTTCCTTGACCTGTTCGTATCCAATGCCAAGTCTTTCTGGTGCTCCCGGACGCATGTTGTGTACCAACACGTCAACCTGTTGAACTAGTTTGTTGAAAATTTGTAGCCCCTCTGGCTCCCGTAGGTTGATCGATATGTTTTCTGCGCCTGCCTGTACTCTGTTGGCCGACAAACCTTCCCAATTTCGGCGCATAGTGTCGCCTTCCATGGTTTCAATCCGGATAACTCGTGCTCCTAATTCGTGTACGAGTGACGTAGAGAGAGGGCCGGCTATCACTGTTGACAGGTCTAGCACCGTAATGCCTTGCAAGGGGTTTTCCGGGAGTTCTGCAGATGAATCTTGGCTTTTGTTGAGCGCTTTATCAGGGGTAAGGGCAAAAACTTCATCATTATTTGCTCCCAAATGGGGTGCGGGTCCCTTAACGCTGCCAGGAGTGTCATTCATGCGAACTAGTACACCAATTTGTTTCATCTCACCAACCTCTGGGTCCTTTACCGTCACAACGTGCTCGTTGTGAACAATCTGTGGGTGAGTCATGCCTTCTTGCGTGGTCATGAATGGTTCAGCGGCAACATTTGAGGTTTGATTTGCGAAAATATCCATCCATTCGTCTAATGTCTTCTCGAGGCCTTTTTCAAGTATCAACTTGCGTAAGTCTTCTCGATCTTCGGGCAAAAGGGTTGGAGCGTTTGAAAATCTTTGTTCGTCCAGAGTGTGCTTAAGCCCCATTGCCTCTAATTCGGCATGAAATAATCGAACTATTAGGTTCGCTACCTGGATCCATCGACCATCTTTTGTCCGAATTGGCGTATAACCAATTCCCGGCATGCGATCTGGATCTGATTGAGGATCAACTGGATACTTATCCGGGTATTTCACCATCATTTGCCAGGTGATCCAGTTACTTACATCAAAGGGGGTTAATCCTTGCAGGAGGCTGGTTTCAACTTTTTGTCCCTGGCCTGTTTTTTCCCTAACAATTAAAGCGGCCAAGATGCCACGGACTGCTGCCATTGTAGCGCCATGACTTCCAACTTGGACCGCGCCATAATGGGGGCCGTCTCTTTTTGTTTGCCGAACGAACGCCCCGTATCTTCCTGCTTTGGCAGCGACAAGGCCTTCATAAGGTTTGTATCGTGCGTAAGGACCTGTGGGGCCAAAAGCAGTGATTGAGCAGTAAACGATATCTGGCCTGTTCTTGGAGATCGTTTCGTATCCTATGCCAAGTTTCTCTGCATCACCCGGTAGGAAACTTTCGACGATGATATCTGCTTTCGAAACAAGATCCCTTACTTTTTCATGAGAAGTGGCATTTTTCAGGTCGACAGATAGGCTTTTTTTCCCCCTGTTCCAGAGTTTACTTTGAGGCCATTCTCGATAAGGGTCACCTTCTGGGGGTTCTACTTTAATCACGTCTGCGCCGAAATCAGCGAGAATCATCGTTGCTACTGAACCAGCCCAACCGCTTGAAAAGTCAAGGACTGTAATGTCTTCAAGTACCTGAGGCATATTCCCCTCCCGCACTCTAGCCTGATTTCTAATCTTTTGGTTGATTGGTGACTTAGGTTGATGAAGAGTTACGCCACATCAGGAACAGCGTTATAGTAGCTCCTTTTTTGTGGGATTTCTAGGTTTTTGGTATTGGTGTGAGAGGTTCCATGTGCTTATTTTCATCTCCAACAAATCGTCTTACAGCGGCTTCTACAACTGCTGGGTTGTCCATATAAACGTTGTGTGAAGCACCTTTGACCTCTTGTATCTCTCCCATCTTTAACTGTGAAACAAATTTCGCGGCGTTATCTTTGTCATACCCACTTTCGGTCCCGTACATGAGGAAAATGGGGACCTCAAATTTTGGTGCGATATCAATGAAGTCGTAATTATCTTGGCTTCGGTCTTGCGGGTTATATATATTTTGAGACCATTTCATTTCGATAGAACCATCGGGTAAATCCCAAGTTTCATGGTTGATCACATCTTCTAATACATTCGGATGCCATTTACGCGTCGCAGGATGATTTGCAAGGGTTTCACGGAGATCTGATTCGCTTGCCCAAACACGTCGTGTTTGGGCCATTCGTTCTGAAAGCATGTTGCCTTGGTCATGAGTTTGGAGCAGCATTGGCTCTATAGCGAAAACCTTTGTAAAGCGATGAGGATTTTGTAGAGAAGAGAGTAATACGGTTGCCGCCCCTCCCGAGTGTCCCAGCGCGATTGCAGGGGGGAGGCCAAGGGCATCACAGAATTTATATAAGTCCCGGACACGATCTATTTGGGAGTACCCTCGAGTTGGTGCGCTGCTCTCCCCTTGCCCTCGAGAATCAAGAGTTATCACCCAATGATCCTTACTGAGACCGCGTGCAACTTCATCCCAACTACGACTGGTTCGCTGGCCACCATGCATCACAATTAATAGGGGGCCATTATTGCCCCAGTCCATAGCATGCAAAACGACTTCGTCGGTCTCAATGAAAAGGCTTTTAGCTTCCATAGCAGGTAGCTTTCCGGTTTAAGAAACTATGGGTATTAAGGCTCGTGAGATCTAAAGTTTGCCAATGCATCGTTTAGACAATTCCGCTCAAAGATGCTGCCATCGTTCGACGTCGGGGACGTCTAGCGACGCCAGTTTTTCTAGCAGCGGCTGCAACAGCTTTTGCGACTGCTGGCACTACATTGCGATCGAAAACGCTAGGGATAATATTCTCTTCGCTTAATGCTCGCTTGGTAACGGTATTCGCTATGGCATTGGCTGCCGCGATTTTCATTTCTTCATTGATGATATCCGCTCGTACATCTAAAACGCCTCGGAATAGCCCGGGAAAGCACAGCGCATTGTTGATTTGATTTGCGAAATCTGATCTGCCAGTTGCCATGACTCTGACGAATGGTAATGCTTCTTCGGGCCGTATCTCGGGGTCTGGGTTAGCTAGCGCAAACACGATTGCATCGGAATTCATACGCTTGATGTGGTCTTGATTAATAAGGTTCGGTCCGGAAAGTCCGACAAAAAGATCAGCGCCGTCAAATGCCTCTAAGAGAGTGCCTTGAAAGTTTTCTGGGTTGCTATTTTCTGCGAGCCATTGTTTTCCTATATGGTCTCCGACATCACGTCCAGTGTGTATGGGGCCGGTTCGGTCAAAAGCTATGAGGTTTTTCAATCCAGCTTCGACAAGGATTCGTGCTGTTGCGACGCCTCCCGCCCCTGCACCAACCATTACTGCTTTGATTTCACTGATATCTTTACCAACAACCTTTAGGGCATTATATACACCAGCTAGCACAACGACGGCTGTCCCGTGTTGGTCATCATGGAAAACAGGTATGTCCAATTCATTTTGCAGCCGCTCTTCAATATAGAAACATCGAGGAGCTGAAATATCTTCAAGGTTGATACCTCCAAATCCAACACTTGATGCTTTAACAATATCCACAATTTGATCAGGATCTTTCGTATCTAGAGCAATGGGCCACGCGTCTACCCCTGCAAGCTCTTTGAATAAGATTGCTTTGCCCTCCATCACGGGTAAACTAGCACCAGGTCCTATATCGCCTAAGCCGAGGACAGCGGTTCCATCTGTAACCACGGCGACCGTATTTCCTTTCGCGGTCAACCTCCAGACACCTTCGGGATTATCGGCAATATATTGCGAAACTCGTCCGACTCCTGGTGTGTACACCATTGACAAATCTCGACGGGTTTCTACGCGAATTCGAGACTCTAACGCAATTTTTCCTCCAGAATGAGCAAGGAAAGTTGGATCAAGCACATATGTTACTGAAATACCGGCCTGGCGCCTTAAGCGGCGCATTATTTGTTGACCATGTTCTGCGTCTTGGCAATTGACAGTCAAGTCTCTGACGATCTTGCCCCGCCCAGTGGAAACGAGATCAACCCCATTAATATCGCCCCCCATGTTTCCAATGGTGGTTGTTACTTTTCCTAGCATTCCAACTTGGTTCGCATATTCCAAACGAAAGGTTAAAGTGTATCCGCCTTGTCCCTCTTCTGTTGTCATGATTCTTGCTCCTTTAGCTAATTCGCGGTGTGATCTTAATTCATATGACATGTAATTTGCAATAATATTATTGCAAATTGATCAGAAAATTTGGGTATCCACTCATGGTATTTCCTAAAAAGATGATATTTTCCATATGTAAAACTCGCATGAAACGACGCCAAAAATACGTTATGTTATGTGGCTTAGGTATGAAAACAAATATTCGGAGGAATATTTGTCATGTAAAAAGACATGTATAAAAGATAATTAATAAATAGAAAGAAGGATATTTATATATTTAATAAAGTGTTGAAATCACGATTTTAATTGGATGTATGTTGTGAAAATGGTGAATTTTATGTTTCCGAAAATCAAGAAAAGAATTCAATTAAATGTATATTGACAGAGAGGCGAACTAAATTTCCTAGACGGTAGTTGCGTCTTGAAGAAATATTGCGACGAGCTATTCTTGGTCGTTTCTTTCGCTACACAAAGAGGCACTTTTGACGTTATTGGTCACCCAAGAGGGGTGGGGGTTAGATATCGAGGTTCTGGACTTCTTTCGCTCTGGCTGAGATAAACGCTTTTCTCGGAGCTACTTCTTCGCCCATTAATTCTGTGAACGTTGTTTCGGCTCTTTCGGCGTCAGCGACATCAACTTGCAGCAAGCTTCTGACATCTGGATCCATTGTTGTTTTCCAAAGTTGGTCAGGATTCATTTCTCCTAACCCTTTGTATCTTTGGATGTTGATTCGGACGTCTGCATTGACCAAAAATTCGGGTAATTGATCCAGTGAATCAAGTCTCCTTACCTCGCGATCTCGCCGATACAATGCGTATGGCCCAGGCCCAATGTCGTCGGGTAAATTATTTGCTAATTGCTGCAATTGGATAAATTCATCCATTTGAAGTAAATCTCGATCAATACGGGTCTTCATGCCTGATTCATTTTCCATGATTGTGACATACTTACCTCTTTTGTCTGCGGATGCCGTAATGGTAGGGTCAGCGAGGCTGGATGCTAATGCAGCGCGAGCTTCAGCGGAATCTAAGTCTACATGGGCTTGGCCAATTGTTTTCACGAGCAATCGTACGATGTGAATTGGGTATCCTCCCTTGGCCTGTATAGCGTTAAGGGTATTTGCGAATTGCACTAGATCTGGAAGTATTTTGCGGATTTGCGCTGTTGTGTATTTAGAGTCCTCAAATGGGGCTACGCGAATGGAAAGGTTCCGTAGGGCCAAATCTTGAATATAGCCATCCTTTTGGCCTTCGCTGTACGCCCAATTTTCATCCCGGCCGGCTGCGATTCGGTAAAGTGGCGGTTGCGCTATGTAGACATTTCCCTGTTCAAGCAATGGTTTGAATTGACGGAAAAATAGCGTTAAAAGCAGGGTGCGTATGTGCGCGCCATCAACATCGGCGTCTGTCATGATGATTACTTTTTTGTACCTGAGCTTACTCAAGTCAATCGTATCTCCTGCCCCCGCTCCAAGCGCGCTCGCAATATGTCGTATCTCTTCATGGCCCAAAACTTTATCCAATCGGGCCTTTTCAACATTCAATATTTTGCCTCTTAATGGGAGAATCGCTTGAAATCGTCTATCCCGGCCCATTTTTGCGGAGCCACCAGCAGAATCACCCTCAACTAAATACAGCTCACAATTGTCAGGATTCTTGTCAGAACAATCAGCCAGTTTGCCTGGCAACGATGTCCCATCAAGGCCTCCCTTTCGCAAAACTAAATCACGAGCCTTTCGAGCTGCTTCTCGAGCTCTCGCCGCAGTCAAGGCCTTGTCAATGATCTGCCGCGCTTCTTGGGGATGTTCCTGGAGGTATTGTTGTAATCCTTGGGCAGTAAGAGTTTCAACTTGCGCTCGAACTTCAGGGTTCCCAAGTTTACCCTTGGTTTGGCCTTCAAATTGAGGCTCGCTTAATTTCACACTAATGACGGCGGTTAAACCTTCTCGGGAATCATCCCCTTGCAGATTTGGCGAGTCATCTTTCAATAGCTTTTGTTTTCGGCCATAGTCATTCAGGACACGCGTTAACGCACCTCGGAATCCGGTTAAATGGGTGCCGCCATCCGCTGTATTGATACAGTTAGCAAACGCTAGTGTTGTTTCCGCTACGCCACCGTTATATTGAATTGCTACTTCCACTGTGGTGTCGTCGATCTTCTTTTCAATATGTATCGGTTCACTGTGAATCGTATTACGTTTTTTGTTCAAGTGCTTTACAAAGCTCGCTATCCCGCCCTCAAAATAAAACGTTAACTCTCGCTCGCTTCCTTCAACACGTCGATCATGGAGCTGGATTTCTAATCCTTTGTTAAGATAGGCCATCTCTCGCAATCTTTGAGCAAGCGTGTCAAATTCAAATACGGTATTTACGAATATTGTTGGGTCTGGCTTGAACGTAACAGCTGTTCCATGACCCTCGGTGGCACCATGGCGTTTTAGTGTGCCTGTTGGCTTGCCAAGTGCGTATTCTTGGGAGTACAACTTTTTGTCGCGTCGAACCTCAACTCGTGTCCACTCAGATAGTGCGTTCACGACGGAAGCTCCGACTCCATGGAGCCCACCTGAGACTTTGTATCCGCCGCCTCCAAATTTTCCTCCGGCATGGAGGGTGGTCATGACAGTTTCGAGTGCTGATAGGCCTGTTTGCGGGTGTTTATCGACGGGGATACCACGGCCATCATCTTCGATTCTGACACTGTTCCCTTCTTCCAGCGTGATTCTTACGCTGTCACAGAACCCTGCCATGGCTTCATCAACACTGTTATCAACGACCTCAAATATCAGGTGATGGAGACCACGTTCGTCAGTACTCCCTATATACATCCCAGGTCGGCGCCTTACCGCCTCTAAACCTTCCAGTACTTGAATGTCGCTTGCGGTATATTTAGGACTTGTTGTGTCTACCATTTCACCCTTCTTGTGCTTGAACTGTCGAAATACGATCTTGATAAAAAACCATGCTAGATGCTGTAAGGCCTGTTGCTACGTAAGCATTCCCGACAATCGCAGTTAACGTACCTATTGAGTTCATTGCCAAAGATGCCCAAATTAGTGCCATCCCGAGGCTGATGAGTGTGACAACAAGAAATATTCCCAAAGCCGCTCCAAAATGTTTCTTTACGACTAGGTGCGCAAATTGAAAGGCAGTTTTGGGTCCAACATTGCTTACAAATAATGCATCAATCGTGAAAAACGCATAAAACGCTGCGATCAGGATAGGAATGGTTAGCAACGAAGCGATAACGGCATATCCCATTTGGATTAACGCGATCATCATTAGAGGTATGCAAAGAATAGCTATTGCTAGCACGCTGAAACGAAGCCATGCCAAGATCACACGAGCCATTAACGCATTTCGTGATGAAGGTTCGTTTTTTATTGCACTGGCGATCATTGAGCGGTAAACACATGAAAACAAGATCCCGAAAATGGCTAAGATTGTGACTAGTGGTATAACAACTAGCCAACTATGAAGATCCATTTGACCAATAATGACTGGAGATATTTCAATCGTCGTATAACCAATCACGGTTGGTATTTGAATCGCGAGCAATCCCCACACATTCAGCATTCCTAGCAGGCTAGTGATGCCATTATTGTCAATGGAAGTTACGGCTGGATCACTTAGTAAAAGAGGGGCGATCGTTGATTTCGGGCCAAACCACAGAAACAGGTCAATAAATATTGGCGTCAGTAAAAGGAAAGTTCGACGGTGGATCGTGCTAAAGCCGAACGCTAACGTTTCAATAAGGCCTCTTTGAGGACTAGAATTCATGGCCACATTCTACCATAAATAAGTATAAAACCCAAACTATATATGGCGCATCACGCTATACACCTACTGCATATAGTGCCTGTTTTGGGGTGTCCACACTATCAGGTAATAAGCGGTCCGCTTGGTGAATTTACACAATGCATCATGTGCTGCGCTAGTTGACTTTAATCACGGATTGGAGCGTTTCGAACATGAAGCAGGCTATTTCGGCTGGTCGTGGTTTGTTTTTAGTATGAAGTCGCCTGAAGGGAGCATCTCGTATACTTCTGTTTCCTCATCTGGAACCATCCCGTCTAGAGGCCTGTTTTGTATATGAACAACGGCGTTCTCAGGTAATTTCCGGAAGTTTTGTACTGCTTTTCTTAGGGCACGGCGATTTTCTAGGCCCATTTTTTGAAGTGAAGGATTCATAACACTGTTGATTACTTCCTTTGCATCGGCCATGCCGGCCGACAGAACACATTTGATGAATTCATCTGCGTTAGGGAGCTGAACAATCGGCATCGTGTAATGGTGTGAGACCTTATTGAGGGCGTCTAGAGCTTGGTCAGGAAAATACTTCATATAGATTTTTACAATATTCAAAAAATTAGCTTCATGTGCACCCTCATCGATTTCGGGAAACCTTATCGCGCCTGCTATTGCGGGGAAGATACGTTTTCCTTGTGCATCGGTTGGACTTCCATACTCTTCCCATATTCGCATGCGGGTTGCGGTGTAATTCC
>CEUS01043559.1_pt1 | contig 24223 bp, 34 predicted proteins | sample 427031 | NCBI WGS metagenome assembly CEUS01 (sample SAMEA2622837, study PRJEB7988) | marine metagenome | biome: marine biome (ENVO:00000447); feature: marine epipelagic mixed layer (ENVO:xxxxxxxxx); material: "saline water (ENVO:00002010), including plankton (ENVO:xxxxxxxx)" | depth 140 m | reverse complement strand
GGTATGACTCCTGAAATGTATACTTCCGGAAAGCATCAACACACATAATAAATGAGGGAGAACGACAAAATTGACTAATACAGAGTCAGTGGTAGCGAATATAAAAAGAGCTATGACGATAGCTGGTTCCGACTCCGGAGGAGGTGCTGGCTTGCAGGCGGACCTCAAAGCATTTGCAGCAAATGGTGTTTATGGTACCTCTGTAGTAACAACCATCACCTCCCAAAATACCCTGGGAGTGCAAGATGTATTAGAACTTCCTATCGACATAATAGAGAGTCAGATAGATGCAATTCTGACTGATATCGGCACGGACGCTGTTAAGACTGGAATGTTATATAGTTCGGAAGTGATTAGTGCTGTAGCAACCAAATTAAGAGACTACGATGTTGGACCAATAGTTGTTGACCCGGTTATGAAAGCGAAAGGTGGGGCTAAGCTAATCAGTGATGAAGCAATTGATACTTTGAAAAATGTACTTTTACCAATGGCCACTGTGATTACTCCCAATGCACCCGAAGCACAAGATCTAACTGGGATTGAGGTTGAGGATATTGATTCTGCGCGGGAAGCTGCAATTAAGCTTGTGGAACTGGGTGCCAAGTCAGCTGTTGTAAAAGGCGGCCATTTTGATGTCGGACCTGCAACAGATGTGCTTTTTGATGGAGAGGAATTTCGATTATTTACTACACGCAGGATTGATACCCCAAATACCCACGGAACGGGATGTACATTCGCATCGGCGACAGCGGCGGGTTTGGCAAAAGGGAAATCTATCCGTGAATCAGTGAGCGCGGCAAAGGGCTACGTTACTGGTGCCATCAGAAATAATTTTCAGGTGGGCAGTGGACACGGTCCTCTTAACCATTTTCATGAGTACTGGACGTCTAATTAGAAACAATACCCCATTAACAGCATGTAGTATTAGTCTTGATAATAGGTGATATGATGCGCCGGTTTTATGCTTAGTAAAAGCGGCGAGTAGTATTCGAAATGAGGTAAATGAATGGCCGAATCTGTAGATAACCAAAAAGCCGAGTCTGGGGACGGGGACCTGTCTCCTGAAATCTTGCAGGGGCGTAATAGGCTAGCGGTTTCGGTCATCATAGGGCATGCGATTAAACACGTCTTCAACTCAGCGCTCCCAATTCTACTTCCTCTAATGAAGCTAGATAGAGGTTTGAGCGTGACACAATATGGGGCACTGTTCACGTTTAGGAATATTACATCTGGTGGCACCACGATGGTTGCTGGTTACTTGGGCGAACGGTTTGCCAACCGGTCTGGTGCTATGTTGTTTATCTCTCTCGCTCTTATGGGGATATCATACTTTTTGCTTGGGGTTGCTCCAAACTTCTTCTGGATAGTGTTGGTAATATTTTTGGTTGGGATAGGCCCATCCCTTTATCACCCTCCTGCTATTGCATCCCTCTCGCGAAAATTTCCGGATCGAAGGGGCTTTGCTATTTCATTGCACGGTACCGGTGGATCGGTTGGCGAGGTGCTAGGACCATTAATTGTTGGATTAGTCACAACAGAAACATTTAAGGTGGGAACCCTTATTACTGTTACATACTTGGTGGCGTTTCAGTGGGATGAAGTTTTTAGGATCAGTGTTATACCCGCATTGTTTTTTGCTGTACTTGTTTATCTGATGATGAGAAATATTCCTTCCGTAGAAACTGGTAGCAGTTCAATGAAAGAGTACTTTGGAGATTTAGGTTCTCTCCTGAAGATCTGGAACATGTTAGGCCTTATCCTAGTGACAGCGCTTAGATCTATGGGTCAGTCGGCAATTCAATCATTTCTAATTCTTTATCTTATGGCACCGATTGATGAAGGTGGATTGAATAAAACTGCATTGGTGGCCGGTTTATTTATTTCGGGTTCTCAAGCCGTTGGAATATTTGCTCAACCAGTTATGGGATGGGTTTCAGATAGGTATGGCAGGAAAATTGTTTTAGTGCCTTCAATGACAGCCTTGGGCCTTCTATTCATAGCGTTAAATTTTGCTGAAGATGGATATCAGTTGTGGATAAATGTGCTGGTAATGGGAGCTTTTGTTTACTCGCTGCATGTGATATTTATTGCCGCCGCTATGGACGTGGCCGAAGGTAAGGCGCAGTCTACGGTTGTCTCATTAATTTACGGTGCCAGCTTCCTAGGATCTTTTTCACCTTACATCGCGGCGCTAATTGTTGACGGATTCGGGCTGCAGTCTGCGTTTGTATACAGCGGCGTTATGGTTTTGATCGCTACTGTGTTACTGGCAACTCTTAAGCTTCCAGAAACAAACCGGACCCTGCCTTCTCACTAGCCATTCAATCGTGTTGTAGAGAAATCAAATTATATTTTGATCAAATATGGCTTTGTTTGGCGTTCGGTAGTGACCTTGGGACCGTCCTCATAGTAAAAAATGTCTACCTCAGACCTGACTCCGAATTCCCCTGGTAGATAAATACCTGGTTCTATGGTCACTGCGATTCTGGGCAGTAAATGGCGTGTGTCATTGGTCTCCCATCCATCAAGATTGACAGCATTGCTATGAACTTCTCGCCCAAGGCTATGTCCTAGCCTGTGGCTAAAAAAATCTCCGTAATTTCTGTCATTAATGTACTTGCGAGCCTCATTATCTAGCTCCCACCCTTCTAATTCTTTGCCATCACTATGAGATCTTTCATATAGATCTATGGCCGCATCGCGAGCTCCAATAACAGTGTCAAAAACTTCTTGGTGTTTCAAAGGAACCTCTTTGCCAACATAGGCCGTCCAGGTAATGTCACCATACATTGCGTCCTGAGGCGGTGTGGAACCGTATCCGTTTTTCAATTTAGCCCATAAATCTATTAATATCCAGTCACCCGGTTTTATAATTACTGAGGTCTCTTCCGTGGGGTCAAAATGCGGATCGGCGCCATGAGCATTAGCTGCCACCACAGGTCCGTCTGGAGAATGTAAGCCTTCTTCCTTAAATCTTGTTCTTATAAATTCGGCCACGTCATATTCAGTAGGTTTCGACTGAATGTTTTCTCCTATGAAGTTATAGGCTTCTTTTACTGTTTTTGTGAGTATTTCCGACGCAATTAGATGTGTTTGCAGCTGTCCGTCGTCCCATCTCTGTGTTGCGTACTGGATCAAATCTGATGAACTAACTACGATAACTCCCAGGCTGCGGATGAGTTCCAGAGTTCCTGCATCGATTTTTGATGTTCTTGGGAGAGTGCCCATAGGAGAGTATTCCATGGCGACTTGATTGGCAGAAGATAAGATATCTTGTAGCTCCCCTATCATTTGATCACGGCTAACCCAGAGATTGGTTTCTATGCCGAGATGCTCGAAGCGATTTTGGTCGACATAACTCACTATTAGTCTCGGTTTGGAGTTCGTAGGAATCCATAACCAACATGGTCTTGTTACATTTGGTATTTCACCGACGGTATCCCAGAATATGGGGTTCATTCCTTGATAGTCATATAGTAGCCAACCGTCTATATTGTTGGCTTCCATAAATTCAGTTGCCTGCGATACAACTTTTCCGACACTTTGGTTCATTTACCTAATCCTTGCTACTGCTAAAAAATGCTAGTATTTCCTCAGCTGTTGCCTCCGACTGGTTACTTTTTCGGAGGTTTCTTAACTTATAGGCACCGGTTGATATCTCATCGTCTCCAATGATGACAGCATGACTTGCCCCAACTGATGTGGCATACCTCAGCTGACTCCGAAGTCCTCGTGATGGACCTACCATAGCTGCTCCTCCATGCCTTCTGATTTGAGATGCTAGAGTGGTGGCCTTTCTTAGAGCGTCGTCTCCAATATGTGCGACCATGACTATATCGCGCTCATTTTGCTCCGCTTTGATTTCATTTCTTTTCAAGTTTTCAATGACTCTTTCCAGTCCCATGCCAAAACCTATACCAGGTGTCATTGGGCCGCCTAGTTGCTCTATAAGTCCGTCGTATCTTCCTCCTCCTGTAATGACGCTTGTACGTCCTTCAATAGGAGGAGCAATCTCGTAGACGGTGCGTGAGTAATAGTCAAGACCTCTAACTAATCTATTGTCTATTTTGAACGGGATTCCGATGTCACTTATATGGGACTTTAAATCTTCCCAATGTGATTCGCAGTCAGGGCAAAGATGTTCAATACTGCTTGGGGCTCCCTCAATTATTGGTTGGCATTTTTCCACCTTGCAATCAAGCAGGCGCAGGGGATTATTAGTAAGTCTCCGAGAACAATCCTCACAGATATCCTTTTCCCTAAGATGGTAGTACTCATACAATTGGTCTATATAGCCTGGGCGACACTCCTTATCACCTATGCTATTTAGAGTCAGGCTAAGATCGTTCAATCCAAGTTCAGAGAGAAATTGCCACGAAATCTCGATTACTTCAGCATCTACATATGGTTTGACTTCACCAAATACCTCTACTCCGAATTGATGAAATGCCCTGTATCTACCGGACTGTGGTCTTTCATATCTAAAGTTTGGGACGAGATAGTAGAGCCTGACAGGTTGGGGTAGATTATTCATTCCGTTCTCGAGATACGATCTGCAAACTGGTGCAGTACCTTCCGGGCGTAAGGTTAGAGAATCCCCTCCACGATCTTTAAACGTGTAGGTTTCTTTCTCTACTATGTCCGTCGAATCCCCAACACCTTTCACAAAAAGTCCTGTATCTTCAAAAATGGGAGTATCAATACGTCGGTAACCAAAATTTTCTGCAATTCTTTCCGCTGTTGATTCTAATAGCCTCCAATATGGGCGCTCTTCTGGAAGTATATCGGTTGTGCCCCTCGGGGCCTTGAACTGCATTTAGAACTCCTATCTTTATTGTGACGCCAAATGGGATTGTCGTTAAATCAATTTATCATGCTGGTGGAACATAATAACCTAGATGCTAGTATTTCCAGCTTCGTTTATTTACTATTTCTGGGCTATAATCTTGTATCTGAATTATGGATAGGTGTAGTTCTTCATTGCTGGTGAGGAGGTCCTGGTAAGACCATATGGTGTATGTCAGAAAGGGGAAAAAACTCAATGACGTTAGCTCTAAAGTAGAGTCGCCACTAAAATCAGAAATAACCGATAGTGTTATGGGTCAATCCAATAGTACTAGTCTAGATGTAACGCTTGAACAGCATCTGTTAGACAAAATGGAAATTTATCTGCCGGCAGATAAAATCGCTGAGGTTCGCAGGGCCTACTCATTTGCAGAAACTGCCCATGAGGGCCAAAAGCGACTCTCCGGGGAACCTTTCTTCGAACATCCGAAACAAACGGCTCTATTTCTTGCCGATCTCAAATTAGATTCCAACACTTTGTCCGCTGCTTTACTGCATGACGTGCTAGAAGATTGCGATGTCTCTTATGATGAGCTGTTTGATGAATTCGGAGACGATGTTGCTCATTTAGTAGACGGAGTTACCAAGCTGACACGGGCTCAGGTGATGGGGGATGAGGATTTTCATATGTCATCCACAGATGACTATGATCCTGAAGTTCAAGATGATGCCATCGATGAAATAGCCCAAGCTGAAACGTTGAGAAAAATGCTCATGACGATGGCAGAAGATGTCAGAGTAGTTCTCATAAAGCTGGCGGACCGGTTACACAATATGAGGACGATCTCTGCTCTTCCTCCCTCTAGACGTGAAGCAATGGCTAGAGAGACATTAGAAATATTCGCTCCTTTGGCTCACAGGCTGGGTATTTGGGAAGTGAAGTGGATGTTGGAGGATATGTCTTTCCAGCAGTTGGAACCAGATGCATATAAAAGAATATCCAAGAGACTAAACGCAAAAAGAGCCGAGCGAGAGGCATATGTGGAGAGGATGGTTCACATAATAAGGGCGGAGTTGTCTGCAGCTGATGTAGAGGGAGATGTCTATGGAAGGCCTAAACATATTTACAGCATCCATAGGAAGGCGGAAAGGTACTCTAATCAAAATAAGGAATCTGGAGAAATATACGATCTTTTTGCTGTGAGAGTAATCGTTGAGGAGGTAAAAGATTGCTATGCAGCCCTAGGTGTGGTTCATACTAAATGGCGTCCTCTCCCAGGTCAATTTGACGATTATATTGCGAATCCAAAAGATAACCTTTATCAGTCCTTACACACAGCGATTTTGTGTGAGGATAATGCGCCAGTAGAAGTCCAGATACGTACTAAGGATATGCACCAAGTTGCAGAGTATGGAGTTGCTGCTCACTGGCTTTATAAGGAGGCGGGAGACCACGATACTCAGTTTGAAGAAAAAATGACCTGGTTACGTCAGTTGCTGGAATGGCAGCGAGATGCTGGCGGTGCAGTGGAATTTATTGAGTCGTTTAAAACAGATATATTTCAGAACCAAGTCTATGCATACACACCGAAAGGTGATGTTATAGAACTGCCTACTGGCGCCACCCCTCTTGATTTTGCCTATCGTATACACACAGATGTTGGACATAGTTGTGTGGGAGCCAAAGTTAATGGAAAACTGGTGGCTCTAAATCATCCCATAGAGAATGGTGACACGATACAAGTGATGACCAGTAAAACAGCTCGTGGTCCTAGTTTAGACTGGATCAATGCTAGTCTGGGATATGCAAAAACCTCTTCAGCTAAAGCTAAAATTAGGCAATGGTTTAATCGTCAAGAACGCGCAGGCAATATAGAGAGAGGCAAGGAAGTTTTTCTCAGGCAATTGCAGCGTCTTGATATCGATATTGACGATCGAAAAGCTTCTGTGATGCTTCGATACAACGTAGTAGAGGATATGTTCGCGGCTTTAGGGGATGGAACGCTCACTACAGAAAGACTGGTTGGGAGATTAACCACAGGTTCTCCTGTTCCCCGTGTAGCAACAAAACAAGGTATGCCTAGGACGGGGCCTGCTTCTGGCATAGAAGTTCTTGGTGTAGGAGATTTACTAACTAGCATTGCTAGGTGCTGCAATCCAATTATGGGGGATGGGATCGTGGGATTTATAACAAGAGGTAGAGGGGTGACCATACATAGGGTTAACTGCCCTAATATACTCGCGGAAGACGAATCGGAGCGTATTGTGTCTGTTGATTGGGGAGAGACTAAAACACTCTATCCGGTGCGGGTACAAATAAAAGGTTGGGATCGAGTTGGATTACTTGGTGATATAACTTCAGTGGTTTCTAATGAGAGAGTAAATATTGCCAATATTGCTTCTGAAGAGTACGATGATATGAGTGTCATTTCGCTGACGGTATACATTAGTGGTACAGACCAGCTCAGCACCCTTTACACCCGTATAGAAGCTGTTAATGGCATTATTAGCGTTTCCAGACTTAGAAGTCTTGAGGCTAATGCAGACACAGAGATACAAATCTCTAAATAAAAATTAATGGTCATAGGAGCTTCCTGTAGTGCCAAGCGCAAAATCAACTAGAGTACAACTTAGGAAAAATCAACAAAAACAACCTCTGCGTACTAAAGCTAAAACGTTTATAACAAAAGCTAGACGTCTTATTGAAGAGGGGGACATTGAAGCGGCTACTGAGGCTTCTAGTGCCGCAGTCGTTGCTTTAGATAAAGCGTCTCAGAGGGGTGCGATTCATTCCAACAATGCAGCGCGTAGAAAATCTAGACTTTTGAAAAGCTTGAACGAAGCAAAGTCTGGCCAGGAGTAGATTATAAATGCTCAAGATTAGACTTCGGAGGACAGGTAAAAGGAATCAAGCTAGCTACAGGATAGTTGTAGCAGATTCAAAAAAGCCTCGTGACGGGGCCTTTGTGGATCATCTAGGTCATTACAACCCGAGGTTAGATCCTCCCGAGGTTGTCATTGACGAAGCCAGAGCGAGAGACTGGATTAGTAAAGGTGCCCAGCCGAGTGAGGCTGTGCAGCGTATGTTAGATAACTTGAGTAGTGATGAAACACAAGAACCAGATACTGAATCTACGGATTCTTAGGTTCCGATGGCACAATTAAAACAGTTAGTAGAATACATAGCGCAGTCCATTGTGACGCATCCTGACGAAGTCGTTGTTACCGAGGAAGAAAATGAACACGGGAGAGTGTTTATTACCTTGCAGGTTCACCCCGAAGACAAGGGTAAAGTCATAGGTCGACAGGGTCGAGTTGCTCAGTCCATAAGGTCCCTTCTAAGGGTCGCCGCTGTTAAAAATGGTGTCCATGCGAATTTGGATATTGACTAACATAGAGTAAGAATAAGTCAGACATCGGTGAAATCCTTTGAGGTCCAACAGAGAGCTCAAGAGTAATACTCCTAGTGATCATATAGTTGTTGGTGTTGTACGCGGCTCTAGAGGGTTGCGTGGTGAACTTCGCGTTGAATGTACAACCGAAATATTCGAAAGATTTGACGTAGGGAACGATCTTTTTCTTGATGGCAAAACCCACACGATTGTCTCCTCAAGGTTTGACAGGCGGGGTGTTCTGTTAAGACTTAATAAGATTGAAGATCGGGACCAGGCTGATCTGTGTAGAGGGTTAGAATTATCTATACCGGAAGATGAAGCAGTTATATCCAATGAGGGATATTTTCACCACGAGATAATTGGACTTTCTGTATATGAGGTTGGTGCATATTTAGGTGTTATCTCAGAAATTATCGAGACTGGAGCCAATGACGTTTATGTGGTGAATCTGGCGGAAGAGGATGATATTCTCCTACCAGTTATTGAGGGTGTGATTTTGTCAGTTGATCTGGATCAGAGATCCATGGAAGTAGAGGTTCCAGTCGGTTTAGGGCGTAATAAAAAACACGTTACAGATTGATGTTATCCAGAGCCCGCTTGTTAAAAGCATTTTAATTCAAGAAATTTACTGCCTATTTTGAGACTCCTCAGGCGTTGACACTAAATTATCCCAAGCGTATAATTGCTCCTTGTCGCCCCTCGGGTAGGGCTATATTTTTGCCTTTTAGAGACAGTCAAATAAATAGGATTTTCCATGCCTACAGTTAATCAGTTAATAAGAAAAAAGAGACCTAAAAAGCAACGCAAGAATACTGCACCTGCTTTGGATCTTACTTGGAATACTCTGAAGAATACTGGTAGTCGTGGTGCAAGGTCGCCTCATAAGAGGGGGGTTTGCGTTCAAGTTAGGACCCAAACACCAAAGAAACCTAATTCCGCGTTAAGGAAAGTTGCGAGGGTGAGGTTGACAAATGGAATGGAAGTGACAGCTTACATTCCGGGTGAAGGTCATAACTTGCAGGAACACTCGGTGGTTTTGATCAGAGGTGGAAGGGTGAGAGATCTGCCCGGAGTGAGATATCACGTAGTAAGAGGTGTGCTGGATACTGCGGGGGTCCAAGATCGTAAGAGAGGGCGTAGTAAGTATGGCGCCCGAAACGAATAAATAGGTTATACAAGACAAAATGGCACGTAGAAGAAGAGCAGAAATACGAAAAATATTGCCGGATCCTAGGCATAATAGTGTTGACCTTGCTAAGTTCATCAATAGCGTTATGCAGAACGGGAAAAAAACTGTAGCTCAGCGAATTGTCTACAGCGCTATGGAGATAGCCGAATCTGAGGGTGGAAGACCAGCCTTCGAAATATTTGAACAGGCTATTAGAAATGCTACTCCCATGATTGAAGTGAGATCGAGAAGGGTTGGTGGGGCCAACTATCAAGTGCCTACCGAAGTGAGGCCGGCTAGGCGCCTGGCTCTTGCGATGAGATGGATTGTTACGGGTGCCCGCCAGAGATCTGGAAGGGGCATGTCAGAAAAGTTATCTGCTGAACTTCTAGATGCTTCTAGGGGTCAAGGGGCTGCAGTGCGTAGAAAAGAAGAAGTCTTCCGGATGGCAGAAGCTAACAGGGCCTTTGCTCATTATCGCTGGTAGAAATTCATAAGAGATCGTCTGGACTCCATATTTACAGGTGAATTGAAATGCCACGAAACTCTCTCAAACAAACAAGGAACATAGGTTTTATCGCGCATATCGATGCAGGTAAAACCACAGTTTCAGAACGTGTACTTTTTTTTGCTGGGCGTATTCATAAATTAGGGACAACCGATGATGGGAATACGGCTCTCGACTGGATGGACCAGGAGCGAGAACGTGGGATTACTATCACTTCAGCCGCCACGGCATGTAGTTGGGGCGAATGGGACATCAATATTATTGACACGCCAGGACACGTCGATTTTACCGCTGAAGTTGAACGAAGTCTTAGGGTTCTAGACGGTGGAGTAGTAGTGTTTGATGCAGTCGCAGGGGTGCAGCCACAGTCGGAGACTGTATGGCGTCAGGCTGATAAATATAACGTGCCTCGGATATGTTTCATCAATAAGATGGACAAAATCGGCGGGGATTATTATCACGCAATAGAAACTATTGTAGATCGATTGGGTGGTAACCCAGTTGCTATTCAAATGCCTATGGGGGCTGAGGATAATTACCGTGGGGTTATTGACCTTGTTGAAGGCAAGTCATACACCTATCCTGACGATAGCGGAGATTTCGAAGAGGGAGGGGTGCCAGACGAATATCAAGAAGAATTTGAATCTAAGCGCCAAGATATGATTGAGAAGGTGGCGGAAACAGACGACTCCTTGCTTGAGAAATTCTTGATGGAAGAAGAGATTTCAATAGAAGAGCTGAAAGGTGCCATCCGTAGAGCCACTATCTCTTATAAAATGGTTCCAGTTTTAAGCGGAACTGCGTTGAAAAACAAATGCGTTCAGCCACTTCTAGAGGCGGTTGGTGCCTATTTGCCTTCCCCTTTGGACGTTCCCTCTGTTCAAGGCACCGTGCCTGGTAATGATGAGGAGGAACTTGAGCGCAAGGCAAGCTTTGATGAACCCTTTGCCGCTCTAGCGTTTAAGACTGTAACCGACCCCTTTATAGGAAGGTTGGTTTATTTCAGAGTTTACTCGGGAAGTGCTAAGTCTGGCTCAAGTGTACTCAACACTGTTACTGGAGACCGAGAGAGGTTGGGCCGAATAGTTAAGATGCACGCTGACCAGAGAGAGGAAGTGGATGAGGTTTTTGCAGGAGAGATAGCGGCAGCGGTTGGCTTGAAAGACACCTCTACTGGTGAAACATTCTGCGATCTTGAAAACCCCATACTTCTAGAAAAAATTGAATTTCCAGACCCGGTTGTTTCGGTTGCGATTGAGCCGAAGGCTAGGGCTGACCAAGACAAATTGTCAGATGCCCTTGTTAAATTATCAGACGAAGATCCCACCTTTCAGGTCCAGTATGACGAGGAAACAGGGCAGACGGTTATGTCCGGTATGGGTGAGTTGCATTTAGAGATACTAACCGACCGGATGGTAAGAGAATTTAAGGTTGAAGCTAATGTCGGTCGCCCGAGAGTCGCATTCCGTGAGACTATTCGTAAAAATACCACCGCAGAGGGCAAATTTGTGCGCCAGTCTGGTGGGCATGGTCAGTATGGGCATGTCATTATCGAAATGGAACCTCTCGAGAGGGGTGAGGGAGTCCAGTTTGAAAATATGATTAGAGGAGGGGCCATTCCAACGGAATACATCTCCTCTGTTGAGGATGGAGTAAGGGGAGCGCTTAATAACGGGCCGAAATCTGGGTTTCCAGTGATTGATTTGTTAGTCAGGTTGATTGATGGAACGTATCATGACGTGGACTCGTCTAAAGTTTCTTTTGAAATAGCGGGTTCGATGGCAGCCAGAACGGCTGTCAATCGATGTAATCCTGTCGTACTGGAACCAGTAATGACATTGGAGGTTGTGACTCCAGAGGACTATTTGGGTGAGGTGATAGGTGATCTAGGAAGGCGTCGTGCCTCGGTTGAAAGTATCGATGCACAAAATGATACTCAAATAGTGAAGGCTTCTTTGCCGTTAGCGGAAAGTTTTGGATACGCAAATGATTTAAGGTCGATCACACAAGGTAGAGCTGGTTACTCCATGGAGTTTGATCGATATTTAGAGGCTCCAGAGTCAGTAGTAGAGGCTCAGTCCGTTTAGTAGTTCCTAAAATAAAAGTCAACAAGTAAACAATTAATAAAAATACACTTACGGGGAAATTAGTATGGTACAGGCTGCGCAAAAGATTAGGGTTATCCTAAAGGCTTTTGATCACAGGATTTTGGATCAGTCTGCCGGACAGATAGTGGAGACAGCTGAAAGAACCGGTGCCCGCGTCTCCGGTCCTGTTCCGCTTCCGACATCCATAAAGCGTTTTTGCGTGCTACGGGCTCCTCACATAGACAAGGATTCGAGGGAGCACTTTGAGATAAGGACTCATAATCGATTAATCGATATTCATAGCCCTACGTCCAAAACGATTGATTCGCTAACGAATCTTGATATGCCAGCTGGTGTTGACATCTCCCTCAAGCTATAAATTAATCCTATTTAAAGATAATAAATTAACCATAGGTTCGAAATTCATATGACATTACATGGAATATTAGGGAAAGTAATTGGGGGAACCCAGTTCTTTCATGAGGATGGGACTGCCGATAGCGTTACAGCCATTCAGGCTGGACCCTGTACTGTTACACAGATAAAGACGGGTGAAACTGACGGATATGAGAGTATTCAGTTGGGATTTGATCCCATCACTAAGGTGAATTCTCCAAGAAGAGGGCATGTAGCCAAATCTGGTGGGCGAAACTTTCGGCACTTCAGAGAAGTTTCGACTGACGATGTCTCTGCTGTAGAAATTGGCGAAGAAGTTGGCGTCGGGATATTTGAGGTCGGAGAGAAGGTTAATGTAACTGGGACTTCAAAGGGTAAAGGGTTCCAAGGGGGCGTCAAAAGATATAATTTTCGTGGTGGTCCCAAGACGCACGGACAGTCTGACAGGCATCGTGCTCCAGGATCTATTGGTGCGGGTTCGACACCTGGACGTGTGATCAAAGGCATGAGAATGGCAGGCCGGATGGGCGGAGACAAGGTTACAGTTAAGCACTTGGAAGTCGTCATGGTGGACCCGGACAGGAACTTGCTCCTTGTAAAGGGGGGTGTTCCTGGTCATAAGGATGGCCTGGTAGTTATTAGAAAGTCTAAATTAAAGAGTTAGTGGCCGTGAAATTAGAAGTTAAAGACATAAAAGGTAGCTCGTCTGGAGAAATTGAGGTACGAGACGATGTTTTTGGAGTTCCCGAGAAGTCAGCTTTGGTTCATCAAGTAGTTGTTGGACATTTGGCAAATAGAAGGCAGGGAACCGTTAAAACTAAGACTCGTTCTGAAGTCTCTGGTGGGGGTGCTAAGCCGAGGCCGCAGAAGCACTCAGGCCGTTCCCGTCAGGGGTCCACAAGATCCCCCATTTGGGTGGGAGGAGGACGTGCTTTTGGTCCTGGTCCTAGGAATTACCGCAAGCGTACACCTAAGAAGATGAGACGCTTGGCTATACTGTCTGTTCTATCCGACAAAGTTCGTCAAGGTACATTGGTCGTAGTTGACAATCTGGATATACAAGATTCTAAAACCAAGTCTATGAAGTCTGTTCTGGAGGCCCTAGATGCGACAGGGTCTGCGTTGGTTGTAACCAATGGAAGGAATGATAATGTGGTTCGAGCGTCAGGTAATTTGCAGAAGGTTAAGACCCTTCCCGCGAACGTCATAAACACGCTGGATCTCATTAATAATTCATCAGTTGTTATGACGGTGGATGCAGTTAGAGAAGTGGAGGAAACCTGGGGAGGCGTTTATAAGGGTGAAAGAGTCTCTGCCCCATCTGAGGAAATTTCTTCTAGAGTCGCCAGTGAATTTCGTGACGATAATAACGTGGATGCCCCTTCCGAGGATATGGGGAAAGTTGAGCATCCTGTTACGGATCTGTCAGATGAAGAACTTTTTAAAGCCTTGGTCGAAGAAATCGATGTGGAAGATTCTGGGTCTGAGGTTAAGTAATGAGCAAACTTCACAAATTTTCGATTCTTCGTAGGCCGGTTGTTACGGAAAAATCTACCCTTCTTCAGGAAGAGAATAGATATGTGTTTGAAGTGGCTCCATCAGCCACCAAACTTGAAATAAAAGATGCGGTGGAAACAGCTTTTGGGGTGTCGGTAAAAAAAGTTCGTACTATGAACGTTAGAGGAAAAAAGAAAAGATTTGGTCCGAGGTTTTCGCAACTGAGATCTTGGAAGAAAGCAATCGTTACGGTTTCACCTGGTGACTCCATAACGTTATTCGAGGGTGTTTAATGCCTCTTAAAGTAAGAAAACCGTTAACGCCAGGTCAGAGAGGGCTTGTTCTTCAAACAACTGACGATATAACGCAAAGGAAACCTAAGAAAAGTCTTGTAAAACCCGTAAAAAAGACAGGAGGAAGAAATTCTTCTGGTCGTATTACTGTTAGACACAGAGGGGGTGGTCATAAAAAACGGTACAGAGTTATCGATTTTAAGAGGGATAACCCAGATATTCCGGGGGTTGTAGAGACCATTGAATACGATCCCAATAGATCATCTCGGATTGCACTAATCAAATTTGAAAATGGTGATTGGAGATATATCCTTGCTCCTAATGAGCTGAGAGTTGGCCACAGGGTGATGGCTGGAAAAAATGCGGATATAACTCCTGGTAACGCCCTTCCCCTCGAAAATATGCCCTCGGGCACAGTCGTTCACAATGTGGAACTCAAAGTTGGTAGAGGAGGGCAAATAGTCAGGAGTGCGGGAAGCTCTGCCCAGGTTTTGGCTACTGAAGGGAAGTACACCCTTCTGAGACTTCCTTCGGGGGAAATGCGAAATGTTTTAAGTGCTTGCATGGCCACTGTTGGTCAGCTTAGTGCTGTTGATAGTAAAAATGTGAAACTCGGTAAGGCGGGTAGGAAGCGCCATTTAGGTAAGAGGCCCACTGTTCGCGGTGTTGCGATGGCTCCTAACGCTCATCCCCATGGAGGCGGTGAAGGTAGATCACCTATTGGGATGCCTGGACCTAAGACTCCTTGGGGTAAGCCGGCACTTGGTTACAGAACCAGAAAAAAGAAGAAACCTTCTAGTAAGTTTATTGTTAGAAGGCGTTATCAGAAGTAAGGAGATCGGAGCTTTTCAAAATGTCTAGGTCAATAAAAAAGGGCCCTTACGTACATCCTAAATTAGCTAAAAAAGTCGAGAATGCGGTGCGCTCTAATAGCCGAGAGGTAATTAGAACATGGTCGCGTGCCTCGGTCATTATGCCAGATATGTTGGGTTTAACCGTGGCAGTGCACGACGGTCGTAGACATGTACCTGTGTTTGTCACAGAAAATATGGTTGGCCATAAGTTGGGCGAATTTGCTCCTACGAGGACATTCCGTGGCCATTCTTCCAGGACTGAACGTCTTTCCGGTTAGTATTAAAAATTTTATTAGGAACAATGTAGGAAAATATCGTGGGAATAAGGGCAAAATCTAGTAACACGGGAATATCGGTAAAAAAACTCAAGCCGATAGTAAATCTTGTGAGAGGTATGAAAGTTGAAGAAGCTCTTACCACTTTGAGATTTATGCCTTCGCCTGCCGCAGCTAAAGTTGCTAAAACAGTCAAGTCAGCGGCCTCAAATGCTGAAAATGAATTAATGGCTAGAACGGAAGATTTAAAAATTTCAGAAATTTTTGCAAACGAAGCTCCTAGGCTTAAGCGCTTTAGGGCAAGAGCGAGAGGCCGAGTGGGACGGATCAGCAGAAGAAGTAGCCATATAACGGTTGTCGTAGATGAGGAGGGTATATAACTTGGGTCAAAAGATTCATCCCAATGGATTTAGAGTTGGTATAACTAAGGATTGGAATGCGACTTGGTTTGCTCGTGGTTCAGACTACGCGAGTCTAGTAAACCAAGATATATCCATCCGTAACAAGATAAGCAATATGTATGAAGATGCTGGAATTACAAAGGTAGATATCCAACGGGATTCAAACGAAGTTGCTGTCACTATTCACACGGCGAGGCCGGGTATCGTGATTGGCAGGGGAGGAACCCGCGTTGACGAGCTCAGGAAGGAGCTTGACTTAATGACCGGTAATCGCCGAACGAGATTGAATGTTAAAGAGGTGAGGCAGCCTGAATTAGATGCTTATTTGGTGGCGAGAAATATAGCTGACCAACTTGAACGTAGGATCGCATTCAGAAGAGCCATTAGGCAATCGCTGACGAGAACCATGCAAGCCGGGGCAGAAGGAATAAAGATAATAGCCTCAGGGAGATTGGCTGGTGCTGATATTGCGAGGCAAGAAAAGGCGCACGAAGGGAGAGTCCCGCTTCATACCTTAAGAGCCGACATTGACTACGGTCTAGCCGAAGCGGCTACAGAGTTTGGGGTGATAGGTGTAAAGGTTTGGATATGTCGGGGAGAGATCATGAACCCGACAATAATTGGGGAATCTGTCGATAGGCCAGAATTACCAGTTGCTGGATCAGCGGATGACGAAGATGTGCCGGCGATAGAGGTTTTGGTGACCGCGGACGAAGAGGTAGATCAGGAATAGACGGGTTTAGGAAGAGAAGTTTTAAATTCAGAGTAATAAGCTAGATAAATTAGGAATAGGATCTGCAATATGCTGCAGCCGAAAAGAGTTAAATATAGGAACCATCACAGAGGAAGAAGGAAAGGTATTGCCAACGCTGGGAGTACCCTCAATTTTGGGGAATATGGTCTGAAAGCAACGGAGAATGCCTGGATTACTTCGAGGCAGATTGAGGCTGCTAGGCGTGCCATGACCCGATACGCTAGAAGGGGAGGGCGTATGTGGATACGGGTGTTTCCTGACAAGAGCGTAACGGCTCGTGCCGCTGAGACTAGGATGGGTAAAGGAAAAGGAGCTCCAGACCATTGGGTGGCTGTGGTAAAACCCGGTCGAGTTCTTTTTGAGATGGCGGGAATACCAGAGGATATAGCCAAACATGCACTAACTCTTGCTGCTTCCAAGATGCCTATGGGTACACGGGTAGTCTCGAGACCTGGCATCGGCTCAGTGGTAAGTTAAGTAAGGCGTAATTAAGATGGCAGAAATAGATGACATAAGGGCACTAAATGATGAGGATCTGGCTGAAGAGTTGGAATCTACTCAGAAGGATATGATGAATCTTAGATTCCGTGTTGCAACGATGCAATTGACTAACGTTAATGAGATTAGATTAGCCAGGAAGAGGATCGCCAGAATAATGACGGTGATCCGGGAAAGAGAGATTGTAGAGAGTTCCTAATGAGTTACGAAAGAAGAAAAATAAAGATAGGCAAGGTTGTTAGCGACAAAATGGACAAAACGATTGTAGTGTCTGTTGAATGGCTGCAGCCCCATCGCGTTTATAAAAAGAACGTAAGAAAGTGGAGTCGCTTCAAAGTTCATGATGCTAGCAACGAATGTCGACTTGGCGACACCGTTCGCATTATCGAAACAAAACCTACATCGAAAACCAAGCGTTGGAAGGTGGAGGAAATTTTGCAAAAGGGTGATGTAGCTGATCTTCAGCCGTCTGAAATTAATGTTGATGATTTGGATTCATCTGGACATGAACTAGTTGAGGCTGAGGCCACTGAGGTTAATGATTAGTATTACGAAGCGTTTTTATTTTTTAAGTAGAGAGATACTGCAAGAGTTATGATTCAACAATATACTAGGCTCAAAGTCGCAGATAATTCAGGTGCACGGGTTATAAGTTGTATCGGTGTTCCGGGTGGTTCAGGTAGGAAATATGCCTGGCTTGGCGACGTTATAGTCGCATCCGTCAAGGAGGCTTCACCGTCAGGGACTGTCAAAAAAGGTGAAGTTGTGAAAGCTGTTGTCGTTCGAACGGCGAAAGGGCACAGACGGAAAGATGGGTCTCATATAAAGTTTGATGAAAATGCGGCTGTCATTGTTAATGATGACCGTATGCCAAGGGGGACGCGTGTTTTTGGTCCTGTTGCAAGGGAATTAAGGGATAAAGATTTTATGAGGATCGTATCTTTGGCTCCGGAGGTTCTCTAATGAGGATAAAAAAAAGTGACCTAGTTTTGGTTACAAAAGGGAAAGATAGGGGAAAGCAAGGTACAGTTCAGCAGACTATCGCGTCTAAAAGAAGGGTTGTTGTGGAGGGAGTGGGCATGGTTAAGCGCCATATGAGAGCTCAAGGGATGCGAGCGGCTGAAATCATTGAAAAAGAGATGTCAGTGTCGGTCGATAATGTAATGCTTATATGCACTCATTGCCAGGCTGCGACCAAGGTGGGGGTTAAAACTTTGGGTGATGGTAGCCGGGCGAGAGTGTGTAAGAAATGCCAGGAAGTGATTGAATGACGACCGAAGAGAAAAATCTCACTCATAACGCTCCGCGAATGTTAGAAAAACTTCGAGAGGAAGTAGGCCCTGAACTGGTAAAAGAGTTCGGCTATTCCAGTGTCATGGAGATACCAAGATTAGACAAGATTGTTGTAAATATGGGTCTGGGTGAAGCCCTTCAGAATAACAGAGCGATTGAGAGCGCTACGGAAGATTTAACCCTCATAACGGGACAGAGGCCAATAACTACCAAAGCAAAGAAATCTATTGCAGGATTCAAGATCCGTGAGGGAATGCCAATCGGGGCGAAAGTGACTCTTCGTGGAAGAAGGATGTATGAATTTGCCGATAGATTATTGAATGCAGCTCTACCCCGTATAAGAGACTTTCAAGGGATTGCCAGGAATTGTTTCGATGGCAGAGGAAATTGCTCAATAGGAATCAGAGAACACACGATATTTCCCGAGATTGATTACAACAGTATTGACAGAATCAGAGGCTTACAGATCGTACTTGTTACAACTGCTAAAAGTGACCAAGAGGGTATGCGCTTCTTGGAGCTTATGGGTATGCCCTTTGTTAAGGTTGAAGATTGAGGTATAGGTGAATAATTGCCCAAGAAATCAAAGATAGAAAGTTGGAAAAGAGGTCCTAAATTTCCCGTCAGGACTCGTAACAGGTGCAATCGTTGTGGTAGACCACGAGGATATATCCGGTATGTCGGTGTGTGTAGGATTTGCTTTAGGCAATTAGCCCATCTGGGACAACTTCCAGGTGTCAAAAAGGCTAGTTGGTAATTAACTATGGACTATTTTAGAGGGATGTAATTATGGCTGTTTCAGATCCTATAGCAGATATGCTCACAAGAATTCGCAACGCGATCATGGTGGGACACCAAGTTGTCACTGTTCCTTCATCAAAAATGAAGCTTGAGATAGCGAGTATCTTGAGGGAGGAAGGCTTCATAACAGATTTTGAGGTCAGTGATGAGCAGGAAAAAACACCTACGGTCGATATTAAGCTGCACTATTGGCAGAAAAACGATTCAGCTATCACTGGATTAAAAAGAGTCAGCAAGCCTGGACTTAGAGTCTATGTAGGTAAAGACAATATTCCCCATGTGTATGGAGGAAGCGGTATGGCTGTAATGTCCACAAATCAAGGTGTGATTTCAGGTACTCGAGCACGTAGCTTGGGTGTCGGTGGAGAAGTTCTGTTCTACATTTGGTAGAAGGAGAATAGGGTGTTTAGCCATTTAGAAGTATTTGAGGCGAATAAATGTCAAGAATAGGGAACCAACCAATAGCAGTTCCAGACGGTGTAGATATTCAAATTGAGGGTTCAGGGGTTACGATCAAAGGACCTAAAGGGGAACTGTCGGATTCATTTAACAGTGAAATGTCAATTGAGGAGTCAGACGGAGTTATTAAGATTTCGCGGCCAAGTGATGAGTCAGAACATAAAGCATTTCATGGATTAACCCGCAGTCTTATCGCGAACATGGTCACAGGAGTAAGTGAAGGTTTTGAAAAAAACCTTGAACTTGTTGGTGTTGGATACAGAGTGCAGCAGACTGGAAAAGGGGTAACACTAAATGTCATGCTCAGCCACTCCGTTGTAATACAACCTCCAGAAGGGGTGACCTTAGAAGTAGAAGATAACAATAAAATAAAGGTGTCTGGAATTGATAAGCAGGCGGTGGGGCAGATCGCGGCGGAGATAAGAAAAGTCAGACCACCAAACGCTTATACAGGAAAAGGGATTCGATACGCTGGTGAATATGTGCGCATTAAGCCTGGAAAAAGCGCTAGGAGGGCTTAGTTAAATGTCAGCTATCCGTGGTAGAACACAACGTGAGGTAAGACACAAAAGGGTCCGGCGGAAAATTAGCGGTACTTCAGCTCGGCCGAGGTTTTCTGTCTACAGGAGCCTGAATAACATATATGTACAAGTTATTGATGATGAGGCGGGGACCACTATTGCTTCTGCATCAAGTTTGGAAGATGAAATTAGAAGTAAGGTGGAGGGATCTGGGAAGAAGAGTGTCTCAGAGGCTGTTGGAGAAGAGGCAGCTAATAGGAGCAAACAAAGGGGAGTTCAGAAGGTGGTATTCGACCGAGGTGGATATAAATTCCATGGGAGAGTGAAGGCGGTCGCCGATGCAGCAAGAGAAGCTGGGTTGGAATTCTAGTCAGTTATCAAAACGTAAAAATCTTAGTGTTTTAGGTGAAAAATAGATGGTAGAACAGCAAGGAAGAAGAAGGAGCAGAGGGGACGAGGAAGATTCTGGTCTGACCGAACGCACAGTACGTATCAATAGAGTCTCCAAAGTTGTGAAAGGCGGAAGGCATCTCAGCTTCAGTGCAATGGTTGTTGTTGGGGATGGAGAAGGTAAGGTAGGTATTGGCATGGGTAAGGCGGATGCAGTGCCTGATGCAATACGAAAAGGATCAACATTTGCACAGAAGAACATGATTGAGGTTCCTGTGAAAGGAGACACAGTCCCGCATGAGGTGACAGTTAAGTATGGTGGAACGATAGTAATGTTGAAGCCTGCGCCTCCTGGGACTGGAGTCATTGCTGGGGAATCTGTTAGAGCGGTTATTGAGCTGGCAGGGATAAAGGATATTGTCACAAAAGTTCGGAGGAGTACGAACCCGACAAATGTGGTTAAGGCAACTATTGAAGGGCTTCGATCTATGAAGGATCCGGACACAGAGGTTCTACGTAGGCGTGAATTCGCTCAACGCAATCAGTTGGTTGAATCTCAAAATTCTGTGGAAATTTAGTTACTGGGAATTATTGCATGGCAAGAATATCTATCACTTGGAAAAAAAGCACGATTGGCTACTCGCAGAGACAGCGAAGAATCATAGAGAGTCTCGGATTAAGACGCCTGAACCATACTGTGGAACACGACCTTACTCCCTCAATTATTGGGATGGTCAACAAAGTCTCTCATCTTATAGAAGTGAAAGAACTGGAATGATCAACGAAAGCCATAAATTTTCGTCAAGGAAACATTTGCAACATGCCACTTAATCAACATACGTTTAATCCAAAAAACTCAAGAAAAAAGAAACGCATTGGTAGAGGTGATTCAAGTGGGTCGGGAAGTTTTTCTGGGAGAGGGATGAAAGGTCAGAACTCCCGCTCAGGTGGGGGTGTTCGACCGGGATTTGAAGGAGGACAGATCGCGCTTATAAAGCGACTACCATCTTTGAGAGGCTTCAACAATATTTTCAAAGTTCAATATAGTGTCGTAAATATTGACTCGTTGAATGAGATTTTTCCGAATGGAGGAGAAGTAGATCTCGATATTCTCGTTGAAAAAGGTGCTTTCAAAAACACTAATAGGCCTCTAAAAGTGTTGGGAAGGGGGGAAGCTTCCGCAGCATTTAATGTGAAGTCCCACAAGTGCTCTGCTTCCGCAAAGTCGAAGATCGAGGCGGCTGGCGGCACTGTCCAGGTTATAAGCTAGATGGTTCGACAGAACTCGCCAGCACGAGGTGAGCCGGTCTCGCGACCGCAGTTAATTCAGTCAATGATCGACGCCATGCGCGTTCCTGATCTTCGAGACAAGATACTTTTCACCTTTGCAATGCTTTTAATTTTTCGATTTGTTGCGCATGTTCCTGTGCCGGGTGTGGACACCCAGGCTCTATCTCAGGCGTTTCAGCAGCAAGCTCTCCTTGGGTTTCTGGATCTTTTTAGTGGTGGAGCGCTAGCAAATCTTAGCGTCGCAGCGTTAGGCGTATATCCGTATATAACATCCTCGATCGTGATGCAGATTTTGACACCGGTTATCCCATCTCTTAAAGAGTTATCTCAGGAGGGGGACTACGGCCGGCAGAAGATCAATCAATATACTCATTATCTAACAGTACCTATAGCGTTTCTTCAGGGTTGGGGCCAGCTGACTTTACTTATGTCCTCCGGGGTTTTACCCGGTGTGGAGTTTGGTCTAAATCTTCATACCTTTGCCATGATGGGCTCACTAGTTGCCGGCACTATGTTTTTGGTTTGGCTTGGTGAACTTATCACAGAGCGAGGTCTAGGCAATGGTATATCGCTCATTATATTTGGGGGCATCGTTGCCAGTTTCCCACAGATGGTGGGAAGAGGGTTTTTGCAAAGCCAAGATGTATCAGGACTTATGTTATTGGCAATTATTGGATTTGCAATCATATTCATAATAGTTTTTTTTAACGAAGCCCAACGACGTATACCGGTACAGTATGGACGTAGTGTTTTTAGAGGTGGAAGGATGGAAAGGCAAAGTGGGTCGAGCTTTCTTCCCATTAGAGTCAATACTGCGGGTATGATCCCATTAATTTTTGCTTTCTCGATCATTATATTACCTGGCACCATCGCTAGTTATTTCCGAAATCCCCTCGATGGAGGATTCGTTAATACTGTAGCGACCTTTTTCACAAACACATTGGATCCATCAAATCTTCCATATTGGATTGCTGTGTTTATTTTGGTTGTGATGTTCACATTTTTCTACACTATTGTTATATTTCAGCAGCAGAATTTAGCTGATAATTTGCAGAAAAATGGTGGTTTTATTCCTGGGATAAGACCAGGGCAGCCGACCCAAGATTACTTGAACAGAGTGATCATTAGGATCACATGGGGTGGAGCACTCTTTTTGGGTGGTATAGCGATCATTCCCTATTTCGTCACAGAGTTGACGGGAATACGAGCCTTAACTCTCAGCAGTACTAGCCTTCTTATTATGGTTGGTGTTGCTCTCGATACTATGAGGCAACTCGAGTCTCAACTACTCATGAGAAATTATGAAGGATTTATCGATTAAAGATGGGCCACTTCCCATGCTTAGGAGATGAAAAGGTTTGAAGATAATACTTATGGGGCCTCCAGGCTCTGGTAAAGGAACTCAAGCGTCCCATATTGCGGAAATGGCGGGAGTTTACAGTGTGTCGTCAGGAGATTTGTTTCGAGATAATCTTTCTCGAAATACGGAACTTGGTCAATTGGCACAGTCTTTTATGGAGAAAGGGGAATATGTGCCGGATGATGTAACCATTGATATGGTCATGAACTGGATAGAGGAGCCCCAGCATTCAGATGGATTCGTCATCGATGGATTCCCTCGCACATTGGCACAGGCTGAAGCCTTGGATGAGAAGTTGTCGAATACCGGGGGCGTCGACAGAGTAGTTTTTTTTGATGTTCCAGAAGATGATCTCGTTCAGCGTCTCTCAGGAAGGATGATATGTAGTTCGTGTCAGAGGCCATTTCATAAGATGTTTTCTCCACCACAACGGGAAAATTGTTGTGATTACTGTGGAGAAGCTCTTTATCAAAGGGAAGATGATAAGCCCGATGTTGTTAGGAACAGGCTTCATGTATATCTAAGGGAAACTGAACCCGTTATTGACTATTTTGAAAAAGCGGGTAATTTGCGACGAATTGATGCTTCTCTAGGCATCAGTGAGGTTAGAGAATCGCTAAAAGAGGTGTTGAGATGATGAAGGGTTGCGATTCGTTGTATAATGTGGGTTCTGTTTACGAGTATAGCTCTTCTTTTTGAGAGCAGTTTATGAATGAGGTCATGGGAAGCCCTAACGGAATAACTATAAAATCCCCACGTGAGCTAGATCTTATGAGGGAGGCAGGCAGAGTCGTTGCAGAGGCGAAAGCCGCGGTTAAAGAGGCGATTAAACCCGGTGCCACGAGTGCTGAAATGGATGCCTTGGCGGAAGAAGTGATACGTGGTAATGGAGCTGTTCCATCCTTCAAAGGATATAAGCCCACACCAAGTATGCCTTTTCCTGCCACCATATGTTTTTCCTTTAACGATGAATTGGTTCATGGTATTCCCGGGAATAGAAAGATGCAGGAAGGTGACATAGTCAGCGTAGATTGTGGAGCGATTGTAGAAGGTTTTCACGGAGATAGTGCTTTTACAGTTGGGGTGGGGAAAATAACGGAGGAAGCTCAAAGGCTTTTAGATGTGACAAGCCAATCATTATATGAAGGTATAGGAAAGGCCATCGCGGGAGGAAGGCTTACGGATATATCCCATGCGA
>CEUS01075655.1_pt1 | contig 24225 bp, 26 predicted proteins | sample 427031 | NCBI WGS metagenome assembly CEUS01 (sample SAMEA2622837, study PRJEB7988) | marine metagenome | biome: marine biome (ENVO:00000447); feature: marine epipelagic mixed layer (ENVO:xxxxxxxxx); material: "saline water (ENVO:00002010), including plankton (ENVO:xxxxxxxx)" | depth 140 m | reverse complement strand
AAAACATTAAGGAAAAAAATGAATATAGCACAATTAACCGACATCTTATTGGATATTAAAACAGCTATAGATGCTAATCTACATATGGACTATGAATCTCATCTAAAAAGGTTAGAAGAAATAGGTCTTGATGTCTCAATAGATAAAGAAGTAACAAACCTTCACAAGCCAGTAAGTAAGGATGTCCTTGCTGAATGGGATACAAATATTAATGAACTTGAAACAGAAGAAGATTACGATAATCTAGATAGCACAGGCGGAAGATCTGACGATGATGAAGAATATGATTTAGGTGGTGAAGGTTAATTTAAACATAAAGAAAGAGAGTAAATAACAAATGATGTACATAAGTGAAACCAGAATTGATAACAAGGGAAGAATTACATTGCCTAAGAAATTTCTTGAGGCTAATGATATTGAAGAAGGGACAATAGTAAAATTTCAGACCATTCAAGGTCAAAATAATACCATAAAGATGATATTTAGTGAAGATCATTCAGTAAGCAGAGGATATTTGGATCCTGGGAAGGCAATAGTATGAAAAATATAATTTATCAAGTAATAGCTAAAAAAGATTTGACGGTAAAAGTTCCCATTTATAATAAAAAGGATCAGGTAGTTGGTGAAGAATTAAAACATAGCCAGAGAACAACACTCTTAGGTGAATACGCGAACAGAATTGTTGCTGATTTTATAAAAGATAATACATTTATTAAAGACTTTGGTAAGATTTCTGTTAGTGGACCATTAGCAACGTCAGAGATCTCAAAAGAAGTACGTCAGACAACAGAAAGAGTTAATAGTCATATACATAACAGCATTGAAGGGACAAATTGGTTAAAAACATATAGAAAACCATTTGAGGAGGTAATTGAATATGGAGACTAAAGAATTTTTTAAGAAGTGGGTTAAAGCACTCAGAAGTGGTGATTATAAACAAGTAGAAGGCTCTCTTTATAGTGAAACAGAAGATGCTTTCTGTGTTCTTGGTGTTGGATGTATGGTTGCAACAAAAGATATGCATCCTAGTCATCTTTATGGTCATACTCACCCTGAAGATGTAGGTGATTATATAGAATCAGATCCTGAAGTTGAAATTTTATATGAACCATTCTTTGATACTATAAAAAATCAGGCAGTTCAAGATGAAAATCATCCTATTAATATGGCATTCTTTGATGAACTTGTACAAAGAAACGATGAAACAAATCAAAGTTTAACTGATCTTGCAGATTACATTGAATATGAATATGCTAAAGACATCTTAGGTTAATTATGCACGGCTTAATAGATGGAGACATGTATATCAAAAAAGAATCTGAAAAAGATAAATTAAGAATGTCAGGTGGAGCCTGGACGATAAACCTAGACGAAGTAAATAATAAAGAAATAAAGAACATTGTATACTTCACGGAACGGAACATTTACAGGATAAGTTACAGCAAAGCATTTGATAAAGGTTTCATAAAACAGCTCGCGGGAGAGCTTAAACTAATAGTGCCATTAAAGCACTGGAGAGTTGAGGAAAAATGAACGAATTACAACCTAATGAACAAAAGGTGATAACGAAAATATATGAACGATTAGAGATCGGAAGAAACAGATATGGTGGAGACATCCCAATAAATGGTGAAAAGAATAGGGACAATTTAAAAGAGGCAATAGAAGAAGCTCTGGATCTATCAATTTACTTATCATCCTTATTAATTGAAAAACAAAGTCATATTGAAAGACATAAACAAGCAATTAATGCTTTTATGGGATACTGGGAAGAATTACCCAGCGATGCAAGAACGGATCTTGATAATCAACTAAAGGAGCTCGGATTATGACTGCAAAAAAATATGACCATAGTCTACTGCAAACTAAAACAGCAGCCCGAATGGTAATACTAATAAAAGACCTAATGAAACACACTAAGTCTTTCTTGGATAATCCTCATTCAGAGATAGATAAAGAATTAAGGGAGAAGATAGAAAGTAACCTTTCAGATGCAAGACTTCTTTTAAAATTGCATCATTCAGCCTTAAATTCTTTGAAGAATTTCAATGGTAAAATACACTCTGAACAATTAAAATATATATTCTCAGGAGCCCACAGTGAACGATATAAAATGCCCTAATCCAGTAGAAATTTACGATAGATATCTTGCCGTAAAGAATGAAGAGAAACTAGCAGTTCGTAAAAGAAATAATTTCCAAAAATATTCAGCATCAGGTGCTGGGTTATGTATTCGTAAACATTGGTATGACTATAATGAGTACGGATATGCAGATCAGGAACCAGAAGATGTAAGAAAAATGAGACTTGGTACTGTAATGGGAGAAGATTTCGATGATGCAATCCAATGGTGGATAGATAGAGAAACAAATGCTCAAATACCAGGTAATAACATTAAATATTATTATGAAACTGCTGTTTCACATAAAGATTTAAAGTTAAATGGTCATTTTGATTTATTAATTGTAGTTGAAGAGCCCGATGGACCTAATTTAGTTAAGTTGGGATACCTATTTGATTATAAGACTGCTCATTCCTGGAAATTTAAAGGACTATTCGGTCAAAAACCTGATCCCAATCCATCAAATAATTATGAGTTTCAATTAGGAACATATGGATTCATGATAGAAGACTCTAATGAATTTTGTGACCACATTGTTTATATGGCTAACATATATATTAATAAAGACAATAGTGTTATAAAAACTAAAGAAGCAGATCTTAAATATATGACTGCTGCAAGAAATTATTGGCACATAGTTAATAAATATCAAATGAAGGAAGAACCACCAGCATTTTCACTTGGTGAAAGTGGTAGAGCTCCTTATAAAGAATGGGAGTGTGGAAAGTATTGTGCCTTTAGAAATCATTGCGATTCACCCTATAAAAAGAAAGAGAAAATATAATGCCGCGTAAAAAGAATGTCCAAGGCAATTGGAGAGGTATAGAAGATAAATTCTTTAATCAAGTCCGTAAAGGATTCATAGAATTATTAAAACCAGCCAATGAAAAGAAAAAGGTAGTAAGAAGAAAAAGATATAAAACAAAATTAAACCTAAGTATAATGAATAAAGCAACTAGGAGTAACAATGAGTAGAGATCAAGAACACGAATTAACAGTTGTGTCAAATATGTTGCCTCAAATAGAGGAACAATTACATAAAATTACTGAACACCATAAAATGGTTAGCGATATTAAAACACCTGAGTCTCAAGTAAAGAAACGCGGATTTGATGGTCAAGAATATGTAGAATTAGGATATATGAGACTAATGGCTGATATGCATTATCCTGGATGGTCTTGGAGAATAATCAAATGTGGTAATCTTGGTGATGTAGAATATGAAGTTCATGCAAGATTAACATGGTTCGACGCTGGAGTTAGAAGAACAGGAGATGTTGTAGCATCACATCCTTTTCAAAAAGGAAAAGAATCTGGAAAATTTGTTGGAGTTAGTAACACGCTTAAGGCTGCTAATACTAATGCTATGAAGAAAGCCTTTAACACTTTTATGAACATCGCTGATGATGTTTATAGAAATCAGGTTATTGAATTAACGCCTGAAGAAAAAGTTTTGGTTAAAGAGAAAATGCTTGAAGCTAAGTTCTCTCAATCAGAAATAGAACGAATACAAATGAACATCAGGAAAGGAAAGATAAATCAAACCGATCTTCCTGAATTACTTGAATGGATCGAAAAAGGTCCTAAAAAATAAAGGAACATAAAAAATGAGTTTTGAAGAAAAAATGACATACTATGACCCATCTGAAAGCGATGAATTTGTAGTGTTGCCCAAAGGTTTATATAAAGCAAGAGTTAATTCTTTTGAATACAAAAAGACCTGGACAAATAATGAAAATCAAGTCGCTGATATTTATGAAGCTACTTATAAGCTTGATAATGCTGTGGCTGATATGACTCTCCGTGATGAAAAAGGTGATGAAATAAATGCATCACAGTTTATTAACAGAGAAGTTAAAAGTAAAGGATTCTTCTTATGGAAATCTCCTGAGAAAGATGAATTTAAAACTAATCCTGGTGGGAATAAACGGATCTCTATATTTCTTGCTGCTACTGGTTATGAACTTGAAAAGAAGGAAATGAGTATTAAAGGACAGAAGAGAGAAGTAACCGTAATTCCTGAAACTATTGACGAAACCAAACTAATGGGGCAACCCGTTATAATTGAAGTTACTCACGAAGAGTATAAAGATAAAATTTATGCTAAAGAGGTAAAGGTGAGTAAGTGGGAGAATGCGCCAGCTCCAGTTGAGGAAGATGGCGACGATCTTCCATTCTAACCCTTCCACATAAAGGGCGATGCTTTGGCTCGCTGCAATACAAGGTTCGAATCCTTAACCTTAACCGATGACGGTAAATCGGGGTATCGCCCTAATATTTAAACAGAAAGATTTTCTTATGGAACACCCTGAAGAAAAAAAGTCCGAAAAACCGCAAATCAAATTACCATTAACGGCAACTGAGATGTCAGAGCTCCTAGACGGACAGGAATTCACATGGCAAATCAAGAAGGAGGATGGTGATAAAATACTGATTCATGTTTTCTTAGATAAATATGGATCTTACTTAGAGGAACAATAATAATGATAAAATATCAACAAGGCGATGTAATAATTCGCAAGCTTGAAAGCCCTATTAAAGAACATACAGAAGATTATAATGGAAATAAATCTACTGCATTAGATAAAAGTGATCGATGGAATCAAGCAAGTAGAACTGTAATAGCTGAAGGTGAAGTAACTGGTCATGCCCATGCATTTAATATGACTAATAATCCTGGAGTTGACATTACTCTTTTTCATAGAGTTAGTGAATATGGTAGGAAAATAACTGGTGGAGATACTCCTGGAGTAATGCGAATTGAAGGTGGGGATGGCGTTCTAACACATGAAGAGCATAATGCTATCACAATTCCACCTGGTGAATATGAAATAACTCAAGTTCGTGAATTTGATTATATGAGACGCGAAACAAGAACGGTGGTAGACTGATGTTATTAAATGAAGTACGCACATTACTTAACTGGAAACGAATCATAATAAACGATAAAGATCACAAACGATTCAGGCATTACTACTTAGTAAGAAAAGGACTAAAGGTCTATGGTTTTCCAAGTTCATATCCAACAAAAGAAGAATGGAAGAATAAGTCATATGACTTTATAGCTGATAAAAAGAAAGTACAAATGATGGAAAAAGCTGGTAAATATGGAGCAGAAGGGATGGTTGAGGCTTTAGCACATAGTTCTTGGAAAATTACATTTAAGCAACATTGGATTCAATTTGATGAACTATCAAAAGATAATCAATGGAGATCCCAATGTCCTAATTATTATCTCTACAGCTATAAAGAGGATAAGAATGGACATAATGTAAATAAGAAGATTCCACTCTTTAAAACAATGGTTCTTGATTACAGTGGCGATTGTCTTAACATGGATTCAGAAGAAGCAAAAGAGGTTCAAGCTGAACTAGATAAATATTTGGATCTAATGAGAAAACGAACAAATCGGATGGCTAAAGCTAGAAGAGATGAAAAGAAAGCCATTGCTGCTGCAGAACATGCTAAAGCAACGGATAATTGGTTGCTAGTTAATCCTGCTGACACATTTAAAGTTCGAAATGTTAGTACAAGAAGGTTATACCTTGATCATTTCTCTGTAGAAGAAATAGTTAATAGTATGGACCCAGTATCTTTGGATAAATCAACTGTCAACAATAGTGAATATGAACTAATCAAGTTCGAGATTAATCCAGTAGAAAAAGAATTTGCATACTATTTAAAGATGCTTAATCCGTCTACTGGTGAAACTCATCTTGAAGGCGTAGGTCCATATAATAATAGCAATAGAGGAGGGAGAGACGGGATTGAAGAAGAAACAGTGGAAGCTGCATTAATGTGGAGAGATGGAGAAAGAATGTATGTAAAAGGTGTTGGCGAAGACGGAGAAAGTGTCAGAAAGAAAATCGATTACAACGCTCCTGTAGCTATAACTTGATGCCTAAATATAGTAATTGGCGCTGTCCTCGCTGCGGATATACAACCGACAAAGCGGTTATGAATCGCGAGGCGCGCCTTTATTATAATGAATTAAAACCTGGGATCAAGGATTTAATAAAAAAACTATTTAATATATGCAATCGTTATGTTTATAACGGAAGATTAAACAAACAACAACGAAGCAAATTCATGTACACCGTTGGAGCAACTAAAGATGTTAAAGACATTGTGCATGGAATAAATATTTATATGTCAGATAAGATGTATAAGAAAGGCTTTACGCTAGATTATCTAGCTGCAATAATACGAAACAATGCAGAACGTAAAGATATCACCCTAAAAGCAGAAAAACGTCTAAGGGGGATTGATCCCCCAGAAGAGGAGTAACAATGGCTCACGAATTAATGAATAATAATGCCATGTTCTATGTAGGTAAAACGCCTTGGCATGGACTTGGTAAGAAACTTGAAATATCACCTAATACAGATGAAGCTTTAAAGCTTGCAAAACTTGATTGGAAAGTATATAAAGACGAAACTTATATCAATGTTCCAATGAAAAGAATTGCTAAATCTAAAATTTTATCATTTGCAAACGCAATGTCTCCAACTCCTGTAGAAACGGGATATTGTTCAACTTATAGAATTGATCCAGATAAAAAAGGATCAGAAAGAGTTGTTGTATTAGGTCATGTTTCTAAAAAATATGAAGTCCTTCAAAATGAAGATGCATTTCAACCGTTTGATGAAGTTTTATTGGATCATGGATATACATATGAAACAGCTGGTGCTGTTAAAGATGGTCAAAAAATCTGGATACTTGCTAAAGCACCAGAAAAGAGTACGATTGGACACAGCGGAGACGATGTAGAAAGATATGTTCTTTTATTTAATAGTCACAATGGTTCTACAGGTGTAACAATGAAACCAACAATGATTAGAGTTGTATGTAATAATACGCTTGAATACGCGTTAAATAAAGGAACCGATAATGGTATTGCCTTAAGACATACAACGGGCGTAAAGGATCGATTAGCCAGCTTAACAAGCGCTTTAAAGACTTGTGAAGGTAATATTGATGCAGCAGTTACAATAATGAGGGCTATGAACGATGCAGAAGTCAATGAAAGAGTGATGACTAAATATTTTGAAACTGTATTTCCAACCTTAGTTAATCGTGATAATGTTTCATTTCATCCTATAACCAAGAGAAAGATTCCTAATTTTGCTAAACCTCAATATGATACTTTAGTTAATAATTTTAGGCATGGTAAAGGTAATCACGGGAAAACAATGTGGGATGCGTATAATGCTATAACAGAATATGTTGATCACAATAAAAACTACACAGATCCAATGTCTTCAATTGGTTTTGGCTGGGGTAAAAACATAAAGCAAACGGCTTTTAAAGTTGGATATGATCTGATAAAAGATTAAACTTTCCCTACCCCCAAAACGAATTCGAAGTAAATTCGTTAATCGGAAAAACATAAATAAACGAGCCAGTTGTTAACTGGTTTTTTTTGCGTTGGCTGACAATCGAAAATTAGTGATAATTGGCTCGTTGCTATTACAAATTTAAATAAAGAAATGGAGATTAAAATGCAAATATATTCAGACCCAAACACATTCATACAAGATTCAAAAAATAAATACTTATTAAGGATTAATTCCAAAGAATGTAAAGTATTATTAGCAGCATTAAAATCGTTCAACTCCATTGAAGCGACTAATGCGCCAGACACCTCAAGCCTGCAAAAGGCAATTAATGAAATAGGTAAAGCACTAGACGGTACGCCTGATAAACTAAATGGTTCTTATCAAGCTCCAGAGTCTTGTGCGTCATGCCTAGATTAAGTAAAAAGAAATTAATAAGCAAAAAGACTCAACTTAAAGCCCAACCCCAAAGTCTTGAAGCTGAAGAATCTGTATTAGGTTCTGCACTTCTAAAGCCTGAATTAATTACCGAAATAAAAGAATTCATCCCCAAAGCAGATATATTCTATTATGATACTAGTAGAATAATATGGAATAAAATGTTAAAGATGAATGATGATCATGAAGAGATAGATGCTGTTACAATAATGGCTAAACTATCTGACTCAGAAAAGAAAAAGGTTACTGCTTATTATATAACGGGGCTACCTCAATCTATACCGTCAACAGCAAATGTATCTAGCTATGCTAATATTGTTCTAGAGAAATTTTTACAAAGAGAAATAATAAATACAACTTTTGAGATCCAGAAGTCAGCTTTTGATAATGATGAGAACTTTGACACATTAATTGAATCAATAAAGAAAAGAACAGATGAACTAAGTTCATTAACTCCCAATAAAGAACCAACTTTAGATAGTATAATATATGATACCATTGAATCAATTGAGACTAGTGGTAATTATGTAAAATTTGGATTTAATAGATTAGATAATCTAGCAGGAGGAATGACAAAAGGCGAAATAACCGTTATAGCTGGTAGACCTTCTCACGGCAAGACTACATTTGCCATTAATCTTGTAAAGAATTTCATTGATCAAGGATTAAAAGTTTTATGTATCAATAGAGAGATGACTAATATAGAAATGATGAAAAAGTTAATTGTTTTAGAAAGCGGAAAACTAAGTTATTCAGATATTAGAATGAATACCTTAACAGATCAATCTTACAAGGAACTTTTGATTGTTAATGATAAGATAGCTGAGAAATATAAGAATAGATTAATAATGTGTGATACAGCTAGAGATTTAAGTTCATCTACAGCGCAAATAATGAGACATAATCCTGATGTTGTTATTGATGATTATATTCAATTAATTAAAATGGAAGGATATGATCAAAGAAGATTTGAATTAGAAACTGTAATGAATGAATACAAGTGGCTTGCTAAAACTTATAAAATTGTTCCAGTGTTAATTAGTCAACTTAATAGAGATATTGAGAAAAGAATTGATCCCGTACCAAAGATGTCAGACCTGGCTGAATCTGGATCCATTGAACAAGTTGCAGAAAATGTATTATTTGTGTATTATGATTATAAGGTTAATTATGAGGAAAGTGATCTTGGTAGAAATAAAACACAGATTGTAGCAGCTAAAGTTCGTTATGGTGAAAATAGAAAACTAATCTTCGGATTTGATGGAGATAGAGTATTATTCCATGAGAACCTAGATGATGAATCGTCAAAAATTAAAACTATAGAAGAAGATCAAGAAGTTAAAGATATGCTAAAAAGAGTAAAACAAATAGACTTTACAAAAAAATAATGGGGTGGGTTTTATATCATCTATGAATCTAGATGTCCTTTCATTATTATCATACCTCCCACCCCAATTAATTAGGAGAGAGCAATGAGAATCCAAAGAATAAAGTTACCAAAATGTATGATGAAAGATTGTGATAAATTAGCAGAATATGAATTTACAGATTATACATCAGAGCAATTAACATACACTATTGCATCTACTTGTGATGAGCATTTTGATAAAATGAGATCATTAGTTGGTGAAGCTAAAGAAGTTCCACTTAACTACCAAAGTAAAGGAGAAACAAAATGAAATATATAGTTTATTGGAAAGATATGTTAACAAAAGGACAAGGTTCTGCACCCATGCAAGCATTTGATACCACAATTGAAGGACATGCTTATATTCAGGGCTTTGTAGATGCTATTGTTATGCATACTAATGATAAAAAAGAATCATTGATTAAAGAATTTACCGTAGAAAGGACAACTAAAGATGCCAAGCAAATCTAAAGCTAAAGGTAACCGCTTTGAAAGATTAATAGTTGACATGACAAAAGATTTTTTCGATGGAGAAATAAAAATTAAACGAGCTTGGGGATCCAATGGTGCAGCAATGGGACAACACGAAGAGGTGGATGTTCTAATTGGTGATGATATTAAACTCCAGGCTAAATGCAGAAGAGCTATGGGTCAGTGGATGATACCCAATAAAAACGTTGACGCACAGGTTATTAAAGCTGACCGTGAAGAACCTTTAATTGTAATGAAATATGATGACTGGCTGGAAATGTTACACTTCGCTATGGCAGGTTGCTGGGATAAATACAGCAAGAAGCTCTCAGAATGATGTTTTTTAGCGGTAATGTCGGAATCGGAACTACTTTATAAATGCAAAAGCCAGAGAAACCGTCCAACTCTGGCTTTGCTCACCCTGAATGTCAATTGGATGCCCAATCCCAACCGACAAAGATCTATTTAATATATTGAATATAGCTATCTCACATAATCACTTTCAAGCCATTCTGGATCTTTTCTTACACCAAATACATATTCAAGAAATTCCTTGAACTCCCAAGGAACCCTTCCCCCTGGACTAGAAACATTTCTAATCTTTTTAAGATGGTCTTGTTGATGTGAATGTCTTCCTCTCGCCCTATCTAATCTGTGATTATGACTTGCATGTAAAGCCAAATCAATCATTACAGATGCCCCCAAACCTAAAATCGGTATATGATAAGCGTACTTCATGAAAAATTGTTCTGGAGTATATTCTTTATCTTCAAATCCTCCCGTTGCCATAATACCCAATAAATGCGCAGCTCCAAAAGTTAAACTCATTAACGAACTCCCAAACCCAGCTAATCCTTTCCCCATAGGACTTCTATAATATGCAATTCCTGCACCTCTAGCAACATAACTCATCATAGTTCCTGTTCCTGGAGGAGCTAATGCATATAGTCCAAAATCCATAATACCAGTCATGACAGCATGTGTCCAAAAATGACTTCTTGCTCTTGCGCTATATTTTCTATCTAATCTTTGTTTTGTAGCTAATGGACCAGGAGGCATAACCAGCGATCCAAATGTTTTTACAAGTCCAGATCCAGATCTAGCAGCTCTTTTCATCCATCCTGAGTTAAATACATATTCACCATCTTCAGTTCTGTCTAACATTTCTGGTCTTGTGTTTTCTCTAAAAGCTCTTTTATAAACATTAATATCATTGCCGAATCTTTGAACATGCCATATTCTCATTCTTGTTAAAAATCCTCCAAGAGGTCCTCTAAAGGCTAATCCTACATGCTGATGAGATAATCCAAAGTCTGTTCTCTGAGTATAATCAACTCCAGCAGCAATAGCTTCAGGACTGTCTGCTTTCATTCCTCGATTTCTTTCTAAGAAGTTTTGAACACCAATAAGAAAACTCATAGTTCTTAATTCTTCTTCAGTCTGAGCTATGCTAGGAAGGACCTTACCGTAAAAGTTGCCAGCACTTGCTTTAATTGCTTTTTTAAGTCTACTATCATGTTGATAATAATAAATCTTTCTGGTAATAGCCCACTGAGCAGCTCGACTCATTCTATCTCCCCACTCTTTATTCTTTAGCTTTTTCCATCTCTTTTTTAATCTTAATAATCTTTTTTCATTACCAGTCTCATCCAGCAAATCTATTTCATCAAGAAGTTTTTCCATTTCCTTTTTATAAACAACTATCTCATCTGGTCTTAATCCCTTTTGAACATATCCTTCAATAAAATTTGTAAACTTAGTTACACCAGACTTTGCTGCAAGATTTCTCCAATATTCTGGATTTCTATCAAATTCATCAAGGTATCGAGTTACTTTATCTACTCCTTGCTCATGTATTTTTAACATAAAAGCTGAATAATTAGTCATCCCCTGCAAAGGACCGTTTAGTGTATTAAATATAAAAAAGGAAGAAAGAGTTCTTAATTGAGTAGATAACTCTTCAGCCGTAATTGGATATCCAAGAGCACTAATTCTATTTGCCCAGGTTTTTGCATCTGTTTTAAATCCTAAGTAGGTAGTTTTAGCATCTGGGAAATAAAAAGATGATTTGTAATGATCAATAGCATAATCAACAACACCAGGTCTTGCGAGATGTCCTTTACTTGCAACTGCTTCCATAAGATCTAAGGTAACATCATTTCTGACAGAAGTTCTAAAGAGCCCATCAATATAGTCTACTAAAACATTTGAGTCTGTTCTTGCGTTATCAGGATGAATCATTTCGGTAACATGCTTAAAGTTTTTCAATACATGTTGTGCTTGTATATATTCATTAAACTGTGTATCAAAAAGACCGTCATTAAATTTCTCCACCTTCTCGTTTAATATATGAATATCTGCATTAAGAGAGTTCAATCTCTCTTCATACTGTAACTGTTTATCAACTTCAGCTTGAGTATGCTCAACCGATGGATCCCACTCTCTAAGTTTAGATGCTAACATATCTCTTTTGTTAATCATCCCGTGTTCGCCCATTAAAGCTTCTTCTAGCAATCTAGGGATTTGATCTTGATAATACATTCTTGTAAAATGATACTTATTCTTTTTATCCACTTTAGAAAGACCCTGGATATCAACATTGTCAGCCAATATTCCAAATTCTGTTATTTCTTCTAATAAATCATGGGTTCCATTTTTATCTGCAATCTCATTAATCTTTCTTCTTCTTTTATTATGAGCTTCTGTAATCGCTTCAGCTGTTTCAAATACAGAATCATACCACTTAACTAACATCTTGTTTGCTTCTACTAACAACTCTAATTGAGTCTGACCCAATGATCCAACCTTATCTTCGGTAAACTCAACAGTGAATTCATTATGCTGTTCATCTTTCCAAACATAAGGTGTGATTGCATCTTCAGATCTTATCCACTTGTGAGGTTCTCCAGGTTTTGGTTGAACCCATTTTGTACTCATCCACAATCTATTGTCACCCTTTTTAAAGAAAGCTTGTCCGCGTTTAAATCTAAAAAATATATCCCATACCTGATCTATTGGCAGATTGCCAAAACTATCATATAATTCTTTTATTTTATTTGATATATCATAAAGCCCAGGTCTTTTCCCATCCATAGATCCTTGATAAAAATCTGATGCTCTAGCAGCTGCATTATTTGTCCAAGTAGAAAGGCTGCTATTCATATCTCCTATCAATCCAGTAGAGTCTTTTCTAACAACGCTATCTGGAGTAAGCATTTCTAATTGAATGGTTCTTAAACGGGAAGTCTTCTTCTTCCAAAATTTTCCATCATTTACCCAACCATAAAGCTCTGCATATATAGGTCTTAAAAAATCAGGAGGCAAAGTATCTAAATGAGGGACCATTTGACCAGCTTCATTTTTAAATGTTTTTATCTCATACTCAGGGAACCTTCTTCTCATTAGTTCTGGATCTAATAAGGTCATCTCAGATTGAACAAACTTCCAAAAGTGTTTACTAACTCCTGGATTACTTTCAAGCAGCGCTTCTATCTGAGACATTAAAAGAACTCTTTCAGCCTCTCTCTTTTTATATCTCTTGTTTAAATATCTTCTTTGAGAATCAACTGATGCAATGCTCTCTTTCCCAACCAGACTGCCATATTTATCTGATAGAAAAGTGGTAAGTTTTGCATACCAAGGAGACTTTCTATTATCTCCATAATTTTGAGCATAATGGTCTTCAACCATTCTTCTTTCATACCAATCAAGATTTCTCTGTATTGGCAATTGTTTTCTTAGATCTCCACAAGCTTTTTTACTCACAACCGTAAATCCTCCTTAATTCAGTTACTTGGTTTTCATGAACGCTAGATATGGCTCCAGATTCAACCATAGGCATATCTTGACCAACAACAATCTTTTCAGCAGCCTCATTGTATAAATTAAAATATCTTTTCATTACATCAGGGTCAAGAAGAGTTATTCCATCTTTACTAACAGGAAGAATTTTCCCAGCATAATCCGCATGAACGCCGTCATCTTTAATAAACCTATCTAAAAAAGCAAATGTTGCAGAAGTTTGCTGCACCTTTGATAAATCCTTATAGGCAGAAAGCCCTCCAATGCCATCTTTATACAAATTATGATAAAAGTCATTAAAATCTTGATTATGATCCCATGCATTTGGATCGATTGGTCTAGCTGATTCTAAATTGTCTGAATCATACATTTTTGAATAAAGAGCAAGAAGTTTGGAGTGAACAGCTCTTCCCCAATCAACTCCAGATTGAACCTCTTCATTAATAACTGAAAACTCGTCTAAGCTAATCTTTTTAAACTGTTCTAATGTTAACCCAGCTGCTTGAGCTGTCATTTGCGTCCTGAAATTATCCTGCATGAGCCTTTCTTTTGCATTATAATGAGCCTGAGAGCTAGTTATGTTCTCTTGATTCGTTATCTCAGCAAGACCAAGACCAAGATCATCAAGCTTTTGATATGGAGCCATAGCCCTAACTTCCATTGGATGAACATTTTCATTTGCGCTTAAACTAGAAAGTCTTCCATATGGTCTGTTATTAAAAACAGAAACTTCTTTAATTTTAGAATCAACATTATCAACAATATGTCTCTCTCTATTTTGTACCATTTCAGTATAATCTTTACTTAAAGATAAAAGCTCTTCAAGCTTATAAACTCTCTTAGAGCTCTTACCATTTCTTATTTGGCTTGCCTTATTATGCTCTGATAGATACAAAGCTAAGGTGTTTACTTGAGCCTCTGTTAAAGCGGAGCCATCCTCAGCTTGAAACATCATTCCAATTAACTTAGTATCACTAAACTTCCACTTATCAAGCAATCTTAATTTTGGATTATCAAAAGCAGCCTGAGCGTAAGTTCTTAACATCATCCCCAATGATTGTTTTTCTGGTTTACCTGTCTCAGCAATTATCATATCAGGATCTGTTACAGGAGAATCAAGACTTCTAATTATAATCTTTTTACCATCAATTACTAAGTGATTTAAATAATAAGAAACCACACCATGATTTCTCTGTAAAGAAGCGATCTTTCCTATTGCCATTTTGCCTTGAGTTAAAGCAGCCATAGCTTGAGTAGACCCTACTATATTAGCAATACTTCCTGAACTTTCTTGTTGTTCATATTTTCCTATATTTATACCAGCTGTAGACACTTGGTTTTCTTTTAGCATCTTGGTAAGCTTATTGTCTAATATTGTAATATGACCAGAATCGTGATCGTGATCCCCTTCAAACACTTCTTTAACAACTTTAGGATTGATTTTAAAAGAATCGCCTAACCCCAGCTCAAGACCCGTTACTTTCATAATTCTATATCCACTTTGTGACGGAACAGGGAATCTAACCATCATAACATCAACAGGGTTTTTCTTAAGTAACGAATTAAGATCCGCTAAAGACATTCTTTTTATATCTTGCATATCCATTTGTAGTTTCTCAGATAATTGAAACTCAATATGTTTTCTCATTGAGTGATCCGCAGAAGCAATCATTTCATCGTCAGCTAACTTTTCAGTTACACTGGCTCTAAAATCCAAAACTCCACCTCTATGCAAAAAATCTTGAGATTTAAGAAGGAGTCTATTTTTAAGCATGCTCATTGTTAAGCTTAAGCCCGCAGGATGAAGCCCAACTCCAACATCTGCAAAGTTTTCAATCATTCTTGAGACAGACCCTGGATAACTTATCTTTGCTTTTTTAATAAATTCATTCATTTTATTTGAGTCTTGAAGTATTTGAAACATATTAAATAACTGCTTCTGAGGAGAAAGAACATCCTTACTTCTTCTCATATATCTAGTAGATACATACTCTAAAAGCTGCGGGTCAGTTAAATAATTAAGAACCTGCATTGGGAAATTAGCCCTATCCTTATCTCTTCCAGTTAATTGTATATGACCAGTAGCTTCAGATGGCAGTGATATAACTTCATTGTTTTTCATCTTCTTTTCAAACTCACCAGTGACAACCTTCACTTCGTCTCTAGAGGCTAAATGGTCTACATACTGATCATAATTCCCAGAATCTCCTTTTACATATATATTAATACCATCAGGATCTCTTCTTATTTCTGCAATCTTTTCTTTACCATCTATTAATGATGATTTAACCGCTCCCGCAGGAAGAGAATAACTCATCTCTTGATGTTTCTCTAATAAAACACCAGTTTCATCATGACCAAACTTTATTGTTTTTGCCCTTTTAGCTGTAGATAAAGCTCCTACTTCTTCAACGTATTTCTCAGAAAATACTCTTTCTGATGTCCAGGTAGTCCCGTCTCCAATATACTGCCATTCACCATCTATAAATTGAACAGCATCTACCGATTCAGTTGAACCATCTTCAAACTCTGTAACAAACTGAACATCTCCTGGGGAATCCTTACGATGATTAAAAACATAAATAGAACTATTCCTTCCGTTTCGATTCGTAAGCGCAGTTGAAAACATAACAGAGTTTCTAAGCATAATATCCTGTTGAGTAAGCTCATGATATGTGGTCCCAAATAATTTCTTCAGCACCTCATGTCTCGCAATTTGAGCAGCTCTATAATCGTGAGAACTCCCATAAATTGCTTTCATTTGCTTTTCTGTCAAATTCTTTCCACTATATTCATCAGCTAACTCTTGACTCACATTGCCATTCTCCTGCTCTTTTTTCCAATAGGTTAAATATGTCAATGCAGACTGTTTGTGTTCATCTTTTACATTAGCAAGAATCAATCTTCCACTGTCGCCTCTCATCATTAATGGAACTAAATTAGCATCTCGGAACTGACCTCTTGTTAATTCAGCAATTTCAGCTCTCGTTAAAGGTTCAGTTCTTGTGATCCATTTTTTAAAATTATCAGGACTTCTTTGCTTAAGATCTGATTTGTCAAGCCAAACTATATCATCATTAATCCCGTCAACAACATTCTCTGCAACCATCGCTCGAGCATAAGATGTACTGACATATGGCTTTGAATCACTTTTGTACTCAATCTTTTTACCAAATTTCCCAGTGCTTGAAGTGTAAAGTATTGATATGTTTTTTCTAATGCCAGGAGCATTCCCCTGGTTTATTAGAACAAAATTTTCTGGTAGTTTAGAAACATAAAACTGTTTTAACTCTGTCCTTGTTATTGGATTTTTATTAGATAAAGATAAAGGAGTTTCTCCGTTATCTGTTATTAGGTCATATCCTGGTTGGCTAATCTCTGCAAGAAAATCCTCAAAAGAATCAAAATTTCCATCATTCACTTGAGTTACTATAGCATTAAAAACTTCAGAATCTATAGTTGTTTTAAAAGGAGCAAAGGCTCTAGTATTTATAACATTCTCACTGGCAGCATTAAGATCTGAATCTTCATCATTCACAGCCGCAATAGTTTCTTTAATAAAAGCAGCTTCTTCATCTGCTGTATTACTTATATCGTCCATGTTGTCAGGAGTAAATGTATCTGGAGGTCCAAATAGTCCAGTAATTGCTCTTCCCTCAGCTGACTCCATCCAAGTTTGGTTTGGACTAGTAGATTGAGCCCATTCAACAAAATGATCTCGAACATTAGACGGCAATCTTCCTGCAATGTTTGCTGCCCAAGTATCAAAAGTAAAATCATCCAACCCATGCTTTTCCTTTGATTGGTTCCAAGTATGCATAAACCAAGCCTCTGCTTTTTTCTTGGAGATTTTATCCAGAAACATTTTTGGCATTTTAAGTGGAACTCCCATATGCATTAAAGTTTGTTCGCTCTCATCAACTCCAAGCTTATCTAGATATTCAGCAATAATCTTATTACGGTCAGAAGATTCGATTCCATGCTTTTGAGCAATCTCTAATAGTTTAGCATTATTCATTTGCTCTAACTGATGTCTGCTATGTTGAACGGTCAAACCATCCATGTTCGCTACTTCTAGATAAATATTCTCAGCTTGATTATTTAAAGATTCATCAGTAATAGCTTCCACTGTTTCCTGTTCTGTTTCCAATAATAGCAGTTCTTGCTTTTTTTGCTCCTTAACTAATTCTTTATATTCTTTACTTCTTTTATCTCCTTCATATTCTTCAATCTCTTTTTCAGTTGCAATAAGATTGTCTCTCAAATTATTTAAACTTATCTTTACCTTTTCTTTTTCCTGTCCCTCTTTAACCTCTTCTTGTTCATTTCTTTTTTCAGCCTTATCTATAATAGGCTTAAACTTTTTAAGATCTGCTTTTGTTTTAGCTTTAGATATTAACTTTAAGCTTGCCAATTCTTCTGGAGTAAACGATTCGTCCCCCAGAGCATTAACTTCATTAATCAATCTCTGCTTTTCTTGAGCCAAAGGATCTTTTGAAACTCTTTTTGGTTTCTTTTTATTAACCCCTTTTATTTTAGACGCAAGCTCCTTTTTATGCTTTTCTAATTCTTTTAACTTTTCCTTTCTAAGGTCCTCATCCATTCTTCCAGTCCCAGCGATTTCTTTAAGATCAAGGATATCATTCATTACCTCAGAAAATTCACTCCTCATCATAGCTAACTCATAACTTCTTTCGTCTGGCTCTGTCCTCTCTATATCACCTAAAACTTTTTTTCCTTTACGACGTTTTTTAGCCATATTCCTTTTCTTCATCTTAGCTGTAATCTTAGGCTTTCGCTTTGATGGAGCCGCAGCGCGACTAACTTTACTATGTTCATATTTAAGATCTTTAACATCTTTGCCCAATATCTTAGCAACTTGCTTATCGGTAAAGAATCCAGGTCTTGACATAAGCTTCTCTTCTGTGATAAGAAAATTCTCCCTAACCTTCTTATCGCTTAAAACATTAGTCAAATGTTCTGCATTCATCCAATTTCTGGCTGTAGCAGATAATTCACCAGCTCTTAATTCAAGCTCAAACGCATTATCTGAATGTATATTAGCCAGTCTATCAACAAATCTAGTTGGCGTAAACTCTAAAAAGAGTCCAGCCTTAATATCTTTATCAAAAGGAGTTGGGTCTTCACCAGGTTTCGCCTTACCCTTTCTTTCTTCTAATTTCTCTCTAGCTCCCGTTTCTAATCTTTTTTGCTCCCATCCACGCTTAACTCTACCAACAACAGATCCACCTCCAGCCATCGCTCCACCAAATACTGCTCCAGAATAAGCAGCCTTCCAAACTCTTTGAGGATCAAACTTATAAAATGGAACATTTCTCTCCATAAGTTGCATGTTAATAGTTTCTTGAGTTGCCTCTTCCGCTCCTTCAAGACCAACTCCCTTTAATAAAAATTTTCCAATATCTTTAGCGCCCATAATTGTTTTGCCAAGTTTGCCCTTTGCAGCAGAGCTAGCAATTGACTTCATGGACTTTGCGCTTTTAAAAAACTTAGTTGCGGCACTAATCTCAATCGCAGTACTTAAGCCTTCAACACCAGAAGAAAGGATACCATAAACCTGACCTATTCTGTCAGCTATATCATCTATGTTCTCATCAGATAATTCATCAGCAGTTTTAGAATAAGATTGACTTAACTGATAAGAATAAAGAGCTTTAAAAGCTTCTGGAGTCATATTTTTCTTATCTATCATAGCTTGAGCTCTGATCTTATTCAATTCTTCTATTGCTTCGTTCTTAGCAGATACGCTTTCAAGTAAGAACCCTGGAATAGCCGCGCCTGCAAAGCCAGCTAACATCTTCAATTTCTTTCCTGGAGATATGTATCCAGCAAGAAGACCAGAGCCAGAGATAATCATATTAGTCATTCCAGACTCAGCCATAGTTGCTACAGCATATTTTGGATTAGCAATCCCCTGCATAACATCTAAATCCTTCATAGACATTGCATATATCCCAGTTGGTTGGTATTCTGGATCTTCTAATACTTCCTGCTTTGTCCAGCCCGCTCCAAACTCTCTAACTTTTTCTGCCCATGATATAACTCCATCTGAGCTAATCTCAGGCTCACCTTCTTTCCCCCACTCTACTCTTTTCCATCTTCCTCCGTCTCCACTATTTAAAAACTCTAGTAAACTTCCTATTCCTTCACTTTTATCTATTAAAATCTCACCAACAGCTTTCTTTGCAGATGGTAAGAATCTTTGAGCAGCAAATGATTGATCTTGAGAATGTCTTGCGCCTTCACTTCCAAGCTCAGATTCAACCATATGTCTAATATTTCTCCAACCATTTCTAAATGAGTCATTAATGACCTTATCTAAAGCAATTCTTTCCGTGCTCTCTTTTGGTGGAAGCGAAGGATGATTATCTACATAAGCTCTAAGTCCATAAAGTTCCTTAGCCATATCTCTTTTTATAAGATCTCTGCGTTCACCAATTACATTAGAACTAAAAGCTGCATCTCTTTCCATCATCTGATCAATTGGAGCAGAATAACGAGCTATCTCTTTCTCCATCGCTAAATCTTCTTGTGGATTCCATAATACAGATTTAATATCGCCCTTGGATAAATCTAAGCCAGTACCCATCATTTGCTTGTATGCATCTTCAATTGGATTAAATATCAGACCATATACAGATTGACCAGTATCATTTCCATTCTCATCTATAAAAGTTAAAGATGGATCAAATTGTAATCTGTCTAAAAGTCTTGTGCCAGAGTATTTGTCTTCAAAAAGATCCACATCTTCAGCTGGAAGAATGTTTTTCTCCAATTGATTTAATTTTCTACCCAATTGAACTACTTGAGGCATACCTTAACCCTCCAGATCATAAGGATTGATAATGTCATCTTCTGTGGCATCTCCTGCTGCTGGAAATTCAGGATAAAACCATCCCTGACTACCTTCAATACGCATATCAACACCTTCTAGCAATGATCTTCTGGCATCTATATATCCTTTCATTGCTGTTTTAAATCCAGCATCGTGCGTTTTCTTTGTCTTTGTAAAGAATTTTGAACTACGTTTAAATCCAGTTTTTTCATTGTATAGATTATCATTTATCCATTTATCAATCACACCTCTGTTAGAAGGATTTATTGGGTCATAAGTGTCTGGATATTTAATTAGCGACTTACCACTCTTCGGATTTGCCATATAAGGAGTTATAATCTTTTTACTAACTATGCCTGCTAACATAAACATATTAGATTCTATTGTTTTAATAACATCGCTAACGGGTAGATTTCTTTGAGCATCTTTACTCATTCCTCCCCATTTTTCAAGTTGCGCTGATGTGCTTCCTAATAAAGAACTAATGTCAGATCTTCCTGGTTTAAATAGGGATGCAAGAGAATCCTTAGACTTTCCTAATGATCCCATAGCTTTGGAATATTGATGTGTAATAACATCTTCTCTTAACTTCTCTAAGTTTTCTTGTCCTTCTTTTGCAGCTCTAACGTTAAGTTGCAATCTCTCTGCCCTTATATTTCCTGGAGCAAGTGCCAATAATTTATTCGAAATCGTAAAATCTTTCATTTTTCTATTAACGTCTGCTTCGGGTTTTACTATGCTTTCTATATATCCCCTCGTATGAGCATCATGAGCATAAATAGGCTGCATGCTCTTAACTCCTTGAGCATCAACAACTTCTCTTTCTCCAGTCTGCTCCCAATCTATTTTTGGAGTTGTTGGATCAGTATCATATGCACTAATTCGATTAACGAACTCTAAAGCGCCTTCAGCTCTTTCTATATTATCATTAACCCTTTTAAGAGCAGGTTGAGTTAACCCGCTTGCTATATCTGTTAAATTCTTTTTATTATCACGAAGAATTGACATGAACCCATCTGTAGGCTCTCCAGATGTAACAGCATTGTCTAAGAGTTTATTTATATTATCATCAATAGCATTATAAGTGCTTACAGTATGTTTTCTTAATTCTACCTTATCTTTGTGAGCATCTAAAAATGTATCAACATAATCAACGCCAACTTTCATTGATTCAATGTCTTCTAAATATTGATTTAAAGTATCAATATCTGTCACCCTTTGTGAAGTACCAGATATATCCTCTGCCGTTGCTTTCGCAGTAGTTGTTCTTCTTGCTAATTGAGCAAGTGCTCTGTCAAGATTAGCCTTTTCCCTGGCTTGCTCTCTAGCCCTAACTCTTTCGTCAAGATATTGGTATCTTAAATAACTATCTAATGCCATCTCTAGCTCCTATCCTAATAATGATGAACCTACTTTCATTCCCATTGCTAGCGCGGGGTTACTTGCCATAAGTAAGTTGGATCCCACATCTGCAAATGCTTTAATTGGTCCAGTAATTTGCTGCTTTTGCATTTCATCTATCTTAGCATCAAGTGTGTCTATCTGCTCTGTAAGTTTTTGCCTTGTTTCTCTGTTCTTATCAAGAACTGTAGTTTGAGCTTCAGATGATTTCTCATAAAGATCTGCTAAAGTAATATCTGTTCTTGCATGAGCAGTATCTAAAACATCTTCTGCAGCTTCAACCGCAGAACCAGAACTCAGTCCCCCTCCTTTATATTGTGCTATTTTTCTTAAATCGCCCCTCATTCTATTTTTCTCTAATTCTCCAGTTCTTCTTCTGTCTTCGCCAAGTTGATCGCTAATTGCATCAGATTCAGCCTCTCGTTGATTAGCTAAATCTCCTCTAGCTCCTAAAGCTTTTGTTTTCGCTGATCTCAAATCACCTATAACTTGTTGATTTTGGTGGAAATTAACTGCTCCTGTAACAAGCGGAGCAAACGCAAGAGCTTTGCCAAGCTTATCTCCGAGTTTACCAGCTGCTTCTTCTGCTGGGACATCAGGCACTTCATCTTTATTTGCCCACATATCTCTCAATCTTCTTAATGGGTCAGTCGAAGTTGGAGCTGTGGAGTCGCTATCTTGAGCAACATCAAGAATCTCAGTAGCTTCAGGAATTGGAGCTTCTAATATAGAAGACATCTGCTCGTCACTTAAAAATCCTGGTGGAGGAGGTGGTTTCGAAAGGTCAAACTCCTCTACTCCATAGTTTGCTAAATTATCAGCTCCTCCCATAGTAGTAGATAACTCTCCAGATTGTACAGGATTAGGAGAAGAAGCCTGACCAACGCTAGATGTATACATTGAATTTGGTCCACTTATAGAACGTCGCTCTCTTGCGTAATTATCTTGAGCATATGAAATGTCTTTCATTGTATCTAAATCTTCTTCTGTAACAGTACGACCAAGTTTTGGTCTTGGAGCATTAGGATTATAATTGGTTTGCCCTCTAGTATCAGGAAGACTTCCATACCAATCCTTTCCATCTTGCGTGGGAACACTTTGCGCGCCAGTTGGTGCACTCCCTTCATAAAATCTTGAAATATCTTTTCCTTGAGTTGAGGCATAATCACCATAATGCTTAACAGCTTTATTTATTCCAGATTGATAATAATCAAATCCACCATCTATTCCATCTGTAACAGTTTTATTCCTAGCTCTAACGGCTGCATCTATAGTTAAACCTGGAGGATCGGTTAAAGCATTCTTTGCCGCAACAAGAGGATTAGACCTTGTATCTGTAAGATTTGTCGGATCTCCTAACTTCATATTATTTGTTTTCATTCCTGGAGCTTGATTATCCATTGGTACATATGTTTGACTTGGAGCAGATTGATATGCATGTTTAGTTCTCCAGTCCTCGCCCATATCCATAAATGAGTCAACGTAAGGAGACATGGTTGAGAAGCCACTGCTTGGTTTTCTAGCTGCCATTATTTTGATCCTTTCATAATTATATCAAGTATATCAGACCCAATCCCAGACTTGCTATAATCTAAAGAAGTTCTATTATATACAGTATCACCTATAGTCGGAGAAAAATCACCTTTTTTATAATCCTTATAAGATGGGAAAAAAGATGTGATAGATGGATCTTCTTCCGTTTTCTTCATCAATATCTCATCAAAAGAAGATTTATAAGCTTTATAGTCTGCCCTATCAGCCTTGTCCTGCTTCTTAAAATAGCCATACAGCAAAGATGCATCCTGGATATCCGATCCTAACTTTTGTACTCTTGCTATATCTTTCATGCGACTATCAAATCTTTCAAGGGCTCCAATAGACTGGTTCACCTTATCTTCAACATCCCTTCGCCTTGCTGAAGCCTTTGCTGCTGATCGTCTTGTGTCTTTTGCTCTATATGCCATAATATTTCTCCATTAAATTAATCAAATCTTAGACTCCTCCACCACCGCCAGAGGTATCATAGATAGTTACGTTTTCTGTATCTAGTGTGTGTCCTCCGCTAGAATTGCAATAAAATCTTTCAAATGCAGTCCCAGATGGAACTACTTGTTTAAATTCCCAAAAATCTGTTGCGTCACCACTACCAAGTGTCATGTTTATAACTGCAGTATCAGAGGTTCTTGTCCCCCAACCCTGAGTATCGTCTCCACTTGTTTTATCTGCTTGCCATTTAGAATAAAGCCAATCTTGATTGTCAATAACTCTAGTAATAAAATAAGTTCCATATGAAGAATAGTTCATTGTAGCTGTTACACTGAAATTACCACCAGATGTCCAAACCGTATCATCTGTATTGCTAACCGCTGCTCCAGCAAAAGATATATCTGGT
>CEUS01261207.1_pt1 | contig 24239 bp, 26 predicted proteins | sample 427031 | NCBI WGS metagenome assembly CEUS01 (sample SAMEA2622837, study PRJEB7988) | marine metagenome | biome: marine biome (ENVO:00000447); feature: marine epipelagic mixed layer (ENVO:xxxxxxxxx); material: "saline water (ENVO:00002010), including plankton (ENVO:xxxxxxxx)" | depth 140 m | reverse complement strand
CAGAGCCCAACGCCACAACGTCCGGACGCATCGCCATCGCCGCGAGTAACAAAACAGCAGCAAACCCTGCATTAAATCGGAAGAATTTCACTCCAGCAGTCTTGTCTACTAGCAACAAAGAGAAAACAATTCCAAGCCCTAGATGGGCGAGAAACAGGAACAACACAAAGGAGAGTGTCATGAGATATGTCCTGGGACGGTAGCAGGCTGATTAGGTGGTAGCTACGGTCACCACCTTCCGAGTGATGATTCTTAAGAACGGTTCAAACAGCAATTTCTTCAACCTAGGACGGACCATCATACTAAGTTCTGGTCGGATAAGCGTCGTTGCGACTCAGCGACCATGCGAGACCTGCAACAACAGTAAATTCTTATTTCTATTGAAGGCCAGAATCTCTCAACTGAACCTGGAGGATTCAAACTGATATGACATTGTAGAGCGTGTCTCGTTCGACCGGTTCACGACCGGCGACCAGAATCAGCTGACTGATATCATCAGTCGTCAATGCCTCTGGGGTCCGTGCACCAGCCATATGGTAAATTTGCTCTTCTTGGACGGTACCATCGAGATCATCCACCCCGAACCAAAGAGCCGTCTGCGCCGTCTCGACACCAGTGGCGATCCAAAAAGCTTTAATGTGAGGCACATTGTCAAGCATAAGGCGCGCAATGGCATGGACCCTGAGTGTGTCCGCAGCAGTAGGGGCCGGTAGCTTACTCATCTTGTTGTTGTCTGGGTGAAAAGCCAGCGGAATAAATGCCTGAAATCCCCCAGTTTCATCTTGCAGTGCCCTAGCTCTGAGCATATGGTCAACCCGCTCACCAGTCGTTTCAATATGACCGTAGAGCATAGTCACATTGGACCGCATCCCCAGTCGATGAGCGATGCGATGGATATCTAAATAGCGATCGGTACCACACTTGTCATGACAGATTTTTCGACGTACGCGCTCGGCAAACACCTCAGCCCCACCACCCGGTAACGAATCGAGCCCGGCGGCCATTAGCTCGCGCAATACCTCCTCATCCGTCCGCCCATACAAATCAGCAAAAAAAGCAATCTCGACGGCCGTAAAACACTTGAGATGTACATCCGGACGAATCCGCTTAAACCCACGCAGTAGATCGAGATAATAATCGAATGGAAGATCTGGATGCAGGCCGTTGACAACATGTACCTCTGTTAACGCCTGATCCTGACGAGCCCTCAATTTTTCCCAGACCTGCTCCAAACTCAAGGTATAAGCACCGTCATCACCCGGTTTAAGTCTGGCGAAGGCGCAGAAAAGGCAACTCGCCACGCAGACGTTAGTTGCCTCAATACGGATGTTGTGATTAAAAAATGTCCGGTCGGCATGTCGCTTTTCACGCTCCCGGTTTGCCAACCAGCCAACCGCTAGCAAATCACGGCACTCAAACAGCCTGACACCGTCATCGAAATTAAGCCTGATCCCAGCGACGAGTTTTTCACTGATATCGATCAACCCGCTCTGGATAAGTCGTTTCTGCATCGTCCAACACTCTCAAGAGTTATCGTATGTCGGACAGCCCATAGCGGGCAACCGAGAGACGAGCGAGGCATTTGGGTAGATGCTATAATCTGGACTATCAGTAACGCTTCCCGGTGGCCAAGGGAAGTGGGTGTGAATCCCACACGGTCCCGCCACTGTAAGCGGGGAGCGGTCCGGCATCTTGGTGATCCCTGCGATCGGCCTAGCCAATTCAAGGAAATCACCCGTCACTGTGCCTCTGGCACGGGAAGACGCGCCCGGTCCGTGTTGATCCGCAAGTCAGGAGACCTGGCCTTCGGGTTCGTTCCTCCCGCCCATCTTGGTGGGGAGAAAAGGCGCGTGGATACGCCAAAAGGAATCGATGCCGGTCATTTCCCTTTACAGTTCTCATTTCATCAGTGCCCTCCAGAGGGAGGCCCAAGCTGCTTCGCGCTAATAGGGTCTCTTACAGCTACGGGTCCCACCCAGTCTTGCAAGAGGTCGATGTTCAGATCCCAACCGGTGGACTCATCGGCATCCTCGGTCAAAATGGATCTGGCAAGACCACCCTACTCAAACTACTAGCCGGGTTACTAAAGCCCTCAGAGGGCTCAGTCACACTCGACGATATGGACTTAGCGGGATTTAACCGTCCTAAACTCGCTCGCCGTTTGGCCGTTGTTCCTCAGGAAACTGAGATTCCTTTTGACTATACCGTGCTTGAACTCGCACTCATGGGTCGCTACCCACACCTACACCCATTTGAGCTAGAAGGACCCACCGATTTCAAAATCGCACGTCAAATGCTTGCAGCCACTGGCACCGATCATCTCGAACAACGGGTCTATCGAACTCTAAGCGGCGGTGAAAAGCAGAGGGTGGTTATCGCAAGTGCCTTGACCCAGTTTGCAGAAACTCCAACAGGCCCAAATACGGGATTGACCCAAGTGCTTCTACTCGACGAACCAACCTCATCGCTCGACCTCTGCTTCCAACTAACAACATCAAAACTACTGACCGAACTAAACCTGTCACAAAACACAACAATAGTCCTCTGCACCCATGATCTCAATTTTGCTGCTGGACTTTGCCGAGACCTCGTGGTCCTTCGCGAAGGAGAAGTCATTGCAGCGGGACCAACAGACACCGTGCTTACCCCTGAAACCATCAGAGCCGCCTATGGCGTGATCGCCGATGTGCATTGCCGGTCTACCAGCAGCCATCCAACCGTCGTGCCCATCTCATCCCAATGACGCCAACGAGGATAGTGATAAATCCACCGACAGAAATAGGTGGCACGGTCCCAACAGGTGACAACCTCCATCGCCGCGGACTCCGCCTGCGGCTTATTCTCGGGGTCTTTGCAATAGCAGCCTGTGTAATAGCCCCGCTAATTGGACCCACTGCCATCAGCCTCGGGGAAGTCTTTGATCCAACCATCCCATTCGTCCAAAATGTTGATGCTCAAATCTTCTTTATTGCTCGATTACCTAGAGCCTTAGCTGGGGCGCTGGTCGGTGGTGCCCTGGCAGCCTCAGGCGTCGTTCTCCAAGCCTTATTGCGGAACCCTTTAGCCACACCATTTACATTGGGTGTGTCGGCAGGATCATCGCTCGGTGCGATGCTGGTCATTACGTTCGGTGTATCGCTCGACAACAACTCGGTCGAGGCTGTCCCAATAGCCAGCTTCGTCGGGGCACTTGCAGCACTGGCAATCGTTTACGCCCTAGCAACAATGCGACGCCAAGGTATGTCTACCCTCGTGCTACTACTTGCTGGTGTCACTCTAAATTCCTTGTTTTCAGCTGTTATTCTGTTTGTCCAGTTTTTGGCGGAACCCACCCAAGCCCTCCAGACCCTACGATGGACCATGGGTAGTCTGGACATTGGCAACTACCAGCCTCTCCTCTGGTCACTTCCTCCACTAGCCGTAGCGTTTGTCATCTTCGCGCAACTTCCACGGGCCCTCAACCTACTGACCCTGGGCGCAGAGAGCGCAGCCACACGGGGCATCAACGTACTCAATACACAACGTATGGCATTCTTGGGGGCATCACTCGCAACCGGTGCCGCTGTCTCATTAGGCGGTCCCATCGGCTTTGTCGGCATCATCATTCCGCATCTGGTAAGGCTATTAATTGGCGCTGACCACCGCCTGGTACTACCAAATTCCACTTACCTAGGTGCAGCGTTCGTCGTCATTTGCGACGTGGGAGCACGCACACTTTTGTCTCCCATGGAATTACCAGTCGGCGTAATTACCGCGTTGTTAGGAGGGCCATTTTTTCTATGGCTACTGGTACGGCAAAAATAGACCACGACCTCACCTCAAACCCGATTAGGCGCTACAAGAGATCTGTCAACGCTATTATTGGTTATCTTGCTATCACCGCATGTTCAATCAGTCTGTTACCGCTGGCGAGCCTTGCCGAACACTCTCCCCAACGCATCGTCTCTGTCGTTCCTGCACTCACTGAGGCACTGTTTGCCCTCGGCGCCAAAAATCAGATAGTCGGAGTTGGGAGTTTCGACACCGTACCAACAGACAGCGCATCTCTTCCTAGGGTAGGAGGGCTGCTCGATCCAGACTTGGAACAGATCCTCTCGCTCCAACCGGATTTGGTCGTACTCTACAGCAGTCAGTCCGACTTGATCGAACAGCTAGCACGCGCCGGGATCTCCACTTTCACTTACATACATGGCGGATTAGCCGACAGCTTATCTACCCTTCGAACCCTTGGGACCACCGTCGGAAAAGGAAACGAGGCGCAACAACTCGTCGACTCAATCACTTCAGAACTGAACAACCTGAAGGTTTTCCTGGGAGGGCGACCGAAACCCAGAGCCCTGTTAGTCTTCGGACGTGAGCCCGGATCCCTTCGCAACATCTACGCAAGTGGTGGAATGGGATTTCTCCATGACATGCTAGAGGCCGCCGGCGGCCTCAATATCCTTACCCACGTGCCTCGCGAGTCGATCCAGCTGACCTCGGAAGCCATCTTGGCCGGTGCACCTGAGGTGATAATCGAACTCACTTACGACAGCCGAGTCAATTCAGATAACCAATCGGCCCAACTCTCTGCGTGGAACCAACTTTCGGCAATACCCGCAGTCAGAAACCAACGAGTGCATCTGCTATTGGGTGCACATTTTCTACAACCTGGCCCCCGGCTAGCAGAAGCCACCACAGCAATTGCACAGGCCCTGCATCCTGACATCTGGCCCTAGAACCTATCTGTCGGACTCAACAGAGCAAGAGGCAGGCACATTTCACTCATCATCACCCAAGGCATCCACCAGACAACCGACTCTCCTTAGCCCAAGATCATGACCAAAACGTTGAGACTCGCTGTAATCGCTTTCAACCTCTTATCAATCGAACCGACAGCTCTAGCAGCCCAGATAACGATAGTAACCGGCACGGTCTACGATCCCAATGGTCATCCAGCTGCGGGAGTACGTATTCTTGTCTCTGATCAAGTCGCACTACGCGCCGTTGCCATCACAGATCAGAAAGGCACCTTCCAGGTCGCTGATCTGCCCCACGGGCGATACGAACTACGGGTCGCTGCTAATGGTTTCAGCGCACTTCCTACCATTCTGGAATTTACCGGCCAAGCTGTTCAACCTATCTCATTTGTATTGGTGCCTAGTGCAGTAACTGAATCGATAGTGGTGACTGCAGCCGGGCGTCCAATACCACGGTCTCGGGTCACCGATAGCGTTACCGTCGTGACTGCAGACGAGATCGCCACTAAACAATTTGAAACCGTTGCCGACGCCCTTCGTTTCGCCGTGCCTGGTCTTGGAATCACCACGACGGGAGGGCGCGGAGGCCTGACTTCCCTTTACACACGGGGCGGTGAATCCGACTTCACCTTAGTCCTGTTAGACGGAATCCGGGTCAATGATTTCGGGGGCGCATACGATTTCGCCCACCTGCCCATCGGTGACGTTGAGCGGATTGAGGTTGTCCGAGGCCCGCAAAGCGCCCTCTATGGATCAGATGCAATCGGCGGTGTAGTGCAGATCATCACCAAGCGAGGTGGCCCAGCCCGAACTGCCGCAACCATCGAAGGAGGAAACTACGGCACTTCCCGAGTGTCAGTAAATTCTTCCGGCTCAGCCAAGGAACTCGATTGGGGTGTTGCCTTGGAACAACTCGACACCAACGGCCTAAATGGACATCCAACTCAATCCGGAACTATCGTTAGTAATGACAACTATCTACGGCGAAACCTTTCCCTTAACGGTCAATGGAAAGGAAACCGTGGCACAACGGTCAACTCAGTGTTCCGCTACGGCACCAATGGGCGGGGCTTTCCAGGGCCTTGGGGCCGGGACCCCGGTGGAACCTACCCTGGCCTCGACACCATTTCTACCGCGACCAACGACAACCAGCTGATTTCGGGTGGACTGACCCAAAGACTAGGTACCCGAACTGATCAACGAGTTGATGTCAGCTACACTGGATCCAAGAGTCTATTCAAAAGTCCATACGGCGAATCAGTCTCCGACGTAAACCGCCTCACGGTCCGAACCGCTACAAACGTTACCCTGGGAAGTAACGTGGTCGCCAGTGGGGGACTCGATTTACAGCAAGAACAAGCAGGGAGTACATTCATAACTGATACGTCGTTCAGTGCCATACCCGTGGACCGACGCTTGGTCGGTGTCTTCGGGGAAATGCGCTTCGATCCCCACCCCGATGTATCCGTCACTGCTGGCCTTAGGGGTGACCATATCAAGCGAGCGCTCCTCCTAGGTGATGGCTTCGTCCGTCCACCGCTGCCGGTATCGATCGAAACGGCGGTAAACCCGAAATTTTCGCTCGGCTGGTATCTTCGACCACCTACTGGCACATCAAACTGGACCCGGGTTCGACTGGGGGCTGGCACCGGGCTCAGGCCCCCTAGCGCTTTCGAGATTGCGTTCACGGACAACCCGGCTCTAAAGTCTGAGCGAACTCGGAGTGTCGATCTCGGAGTCGAACAAGCAATTGCCGATGGGAAAGTGCAAATAGAAGCTACCGGATTCTTCAACACTTACGATGACCTGATCGTCGCAGTCGGACAATCGTTCCAGAACGCTAGTCAGTTCAAAACAGACAACCTATCCAACTCTAGAGCCCACGGCCTTGAACTGACATTTACTGGACGGACAACCAGCGCCTTCCTAATGAGAGCCACCTATACATGGCTCCATACAAAGATCTTGGCTGTGGATACAACCACCACCGAAGCACCAGGAAGCTTTTCTGTCGGCGATGCGCTACTCCGCCGGCCCCGGCACCAGGGAGCAGTCGAATTGTCTTTCACTCAGCCACTGTTTTCCGTCTTTTCCTCTATCGGAACCCGCAGTCAGACGCTCGATGTAGATCCAACATTCGGTGCCTTCGGCGGCCTATACAACAACCCTGGCTATGCCTTGGTCAACACCGGTGCCAGTATCCACGCACACAGCAAACTCGAAATCTTGGCCCGCATCCAAAATCTCTTTAATCGCACTTACGAAGAAGTGCTTGGATTCCCTGGCCTTGGACGAAGCCTGATTGCCGGAATCAGGGTATTGATAGACTAGGGTCGCCTAAAGCGAACCCTCCAAGAACTCACGTCGGGGTCCCAGGTGCCATTTCAGAAACAAGTCATTAGTTTTAGTCCCGCATAGTCGGACACAACCCTCCTAATAGTAAGCGCTACTCCACAGGTGCCTTCGTGCGGGTCAAAAAGATGTCAGTCAGCCTGCTGGCCATGCTTGGACGAATCTGGCCCCTGCGGGGTAGAAATCCCGCGGACGCCTCACGACAGCAGGTCTTCGTCGAATGGCCTGGCCGCATGGAAAGCCTCTTGTCTGTCTTTGCATCAATCGAACCTTCCCATTTTCCCCTCCAAGACATCAAATCGATTGGGAGCTTGCTGTTAAACCTTGTCGGTAGCTACTCCATTGACAAAGCGTGTCAGGCCTATTGAATACTCACTATTCCACCCTCGCTCCAGACAGCAACCGTTCCAGTGCTAAACTCGGGTTGATGAGACTGGGTAAGATTGTCCGACATCCAATGCGTGCCTACTACTGGCCGATCCTGAGCGGGTTCCTCCTAGGGTCGAGTGCTTTCCTCCCCTGGATAACAGTCGGTGAACAGCAATACGGTGGAATCCCCGACGTCACCGCCTTCTGGGTATTGGGCTTGGCTGTAGTCACGGTGATACTAGCTAGCCTTAGCATCGCCACCAGAAAAAACTCCCGCCACCCTTTATTGATTGTTGGATTGTTCGCGTTCGGCATTCTTTTCCTAGCCGAACAGCTCATGGAGAGAACCGCATCCCAGCAAGGCTGGGCGATGTCCCAAGCTCGTGCGATCGTTTCAGGCACTCAGGCTACACCTGCCATTGAACCGATCATGGCTTCAGGTATCTATCTAGGCCTAGCAGCTTCAATGATGATCGCACTCTTTGGTTTCACGGTAGTAGTCTCCCAAGCCCCGCAGGTTTACGCGATCGCGGAAGACGACGACCTCTAGGTCGTCTCCCATCTTCCCCGTGGCCGCCACAGAACTGGCGTTCTCAGGGAACGAGAATCTGCACCTGCAATGGTGTCCGGTCCGGGCTAAAAATACCGCCCTCAACCGATCACACGCCGAAGGATAGGCCGCAGCCACACTCGGACTTGGCGTTGGGGTTTCGCAGAATGAGAGATTGTCCAAGCATATTCGGATCACAATCTAGAATCGTACCGTCGAGATACTTGAAGCTTTTGGGGTCCACGTATATCGTAGCGCCTGTCTTGCTCGCAAAGACCTCATCCTCAGAAGTCGGCGTCTGTTCCCACTTGAATACATAGCTCATGCCTGAGCAACCTCCTGCTTTTACTCCAACGCGCAAGCCGCCTTCAGTGAGACCTTCTTGCTGCATGCCGCTGTGTATCCGCTTCGAAGCCGCTTCTGTAATCTCGATCATGATCTTATTACCAGTCTACATCAGCCAAAACCACTCGTAAAAGCATCAAGCATTCCATATGTGCAGCCCTCACATCAATGAGCACCATCTCCATGCCAGACAACAAATAGTTGTCACTGCCACTCTGGCGGTAAATCGTTTTCAGAATGCTCCTGTTCGAAGACCGGCGCCGGGGCCCGCAACTGCTCAACCAAACCCTGAAACATCTCAGCAACTTGGTCGACCTCTGCCTCGCTGTTGAAGCGTCCTAGTCCAAAACGAACCGACGCGCGTGCCTGCTTATCACTAAGTCCCAAGGCCTGAAGTACATGTGAGGGTTTACGAGTATTCGAGGTACATGCCGCACCAGAGGATACGGCCACTCCCCCGAGTCCCATTAACAGTTGCTCCCCATTTACGCCATCGATACTGACATTGAGATTTTGAGGCAACCTAGCCTTCATAGACCCATTCACCGTCACACCCTGAAGCGAATTCTGTAATTGGCTTAAGAGTCGGTCGCGCAGCCTACCGACTCGGACAGACTCGCCAGCCATTTCGTTGAGACATATCGATGCGGCCCGACCAAACCCAACTATGGCAGGTAAATTCAGAGTTCCAGAGCGCAGTCCGGATTCATGACCACCTCCCTCAATCAGAGGAGTCACGGCCACGCCATGCCTAACAAACAATCCTCCAACACCCTTGGGACCGTGGCATTTATGAGCGGTCAACGACAACAAGTCAATACCAGAAGTCTCGACATCAATAGGAACCCAACCGGCTGCCTGCGCTGCATCCGTGTGAAACGAGATACCCCGAGCCCGGGTTAGGGCTGCCAATGCATCAATCGGGTGTAATACTCCAGTCTCGTTGTTGGCCATCATGACCGTGACAAGAACTGTGGTCGGCTCAATGGCCGCGCCGAGCGCTGCGGGGGTCAAAATTCCATCTTCTCGAACTGGAAGATACGACACCTGCATTCCTTGCCGCTCCAGGCTTGCGCACGGATCCAAAATCGCTCGATGTTCGGTTTGAACAGTAACGATATGGTTTCCACGAGCCCTTGAGGCATCAACGACCCCCCTGACCGCCAGATTGTTCGATTCAGTGGCACCACTCGTAAAGATCACCTCGCTGGCCTTGGCTCCTATGAGAGAGGCCACCGCTGCTCGAGCATCCGCTACCGCATCCCGGGCGACCCAACCAAACCGATGTTGCCGGCTGGCCGCGTTGCCGTAGTGTTGGCTAAAGAACGGAACCATGGCCTCAACGACTCTGGGGTCTACACGTGTCGTAGCATGTCCGTCCATATAGATCGGTAGGTCCATCATCACGATATGCAGCAAAAGACATTCACAGGTATTTCCACTGAGGCCGACAGGTTTCGCACAACCCACTAGCCCACGCTTACACCCCTGAAAACCGATGTCGAGAAGCCAACACTACTGGGCTATGAAGGAGGTAAAGACAGAAGCTAATGACCTTCAAGCACTTTGTCTCTAACAGTTTCAGGCTCCGACAAACGCCCTGCAAGGGAAATTGGCACAGGGGGTGCCTCATCTGCCGCCAACGCCTTGAGGCTGTACGCTGTTAGGGCTTGAACAATTTGGTCCTTGATCCGCCATAGCGGATCACGAATGTTGCAGGTATCGTACTGATCACAATCATGATCAGCCTTGGTACAACCGGTAACCATAACGGGCCCGTCGATGGCCTCAATAACGTTTGCTACAGAGATTTGGCTGGCGGAGCGAGCAAGTACATAACCACCGTGGGTCCCATAGTGAGACGCAAGGATCTCCTCGCGAACTAAACGTTGCAGTACTTTGGCCAGCAAATCGACAGGTATCCCATAGCGCTCGGCTATCTCACGCGCACTGGCAGCCGCCGACCGAGAAGCCAGATCCTTAACGGCCATCAACGCGTATTCCGCTTTCTTTGAAAGTCGTAACATCACACTATCGAAAATCGGTACTACTCAAACACACCGGTTTGAAAATCCGTCATAAATCTTGTGCCAGCCACCGAAACCTCAGTACCTAGGCAAAGTTTGGTCAATCCGGTCTATCCAGGCAAGAATACCGCCCTTTAAATTCTTGGCTCCTATGTGTCCAGCCTCCCTTAGCAGCTTAACCGCCTTGCCGCTGCGCACTCCGGACTTGCAATGCACGATTAAGTCACCCCCTGCTTGCACCTCCGACATACGAGACTGCAGATCCCCTAGAGGTATAAGCACTGAGCCTGGAATGCGACAGATATCGAATTCCTGACTCTCCCGAACATCGAGCAGTACAAAAGAGTCCTCGCGGTCTATTCTCGCCTTTAATTCCTCAACTGTCACCTCTCCGTCAGTATTGGGCTCCACCTCCGACACAGGTTGAGTCGGAACGACACCGCAAAACTGCTCATAGTCAATGAGTTGAGTCACCGTAGGTTTATCACCACAGACCGGACAATCGGGATCCTTTCGGAGTTTGAGCTCCCTAAATCTCATTTGCAGCGCGTCAAAAATGAGAAACCGTCCGATCAGCGAGTCACCGACACCAAGAATCAATTTCACTGCTTCGGTCGCCTGGAGAGTGCCCACAACGCCTGGTAAAATGCCCAAGACCCCTCCCTCGGCACAGCTCGGCACTAGCCCAGGTGGAGGAGGTTCTGGGTACAGGCAGCGATAGCAGGGTCCGCCTGTCGTGGCGAACACTGAGTTTTGACCCTCGAAGCGAAAGATACTTCCATACACGTTTGGCTTGCCTTGGATCACGCAGGCATCGTTGACCAGGTAACGCGTCGGAAAATTGTCTGTCCCATCAACAACCATGTCATAGTCTGCAAACAGACCAAGAGCATTCTGGGATGACAGAGCCATCTCATGGGTTACCACGTGGACTTCTGGATTGAGAGCATTGAGCCTCGACTTAGCTGACTCAAGTTTCGATCGCCCTACATCCGGGGTCCCATGGATTATTTGCCGTTGCAAATTGCTGTAGTCAACCTCATCGAAATCAACAATCCCGATCGTCCCAACACCAGCCGCTGCCAGATACAGCGCTACAGGCGAACCCAAGCCGCCAGCACCGACACACAGCACCCGTGCCGCCTTCAGCTTTAGTTGACCCTCCATGCCCACTTCCGGCATGATGAGGTGGCGGCTGTAGCGAGCCACTTCCTCGTTGGTCAGACCCAGCGGCTCGCCTGTCGTCACGCCTTCCTCCCGCCTGCCACGGATGGAATAATGCTGACCGTATCTTCAGACGAGACAGGTGTTTGCTCTTTCTCCAGATACCGTATGTCGTCATCGTTAACGTAGATATTAACGAAGTTTCTCAGTTTGCCTTCGCTGTTATAGAGATGCTTGCGCAGGTCGGTATATTGGGCCGTCATGTTAGCAAGCAATTCACCGACCGTAGCCCCCTCCGCTTCCACAACATCCTGTTTGGCAGTGTAGGAACGCAATGGAGTCGGGATTAGAATCTTAGTTGCCATGTGTTTCGTCCGTCAGTATTCTCCGATAGTGACACACTAGTCACTCCGCGCCGTGACAAGAATAAGCTCCCTAAGCTTGCGGTGTCTTATCAGTCTAGCGAAAGTTTCCACTCGTCACCTTACTCTGAATCGCATCTTGTGGCTCAAGCTTAACCCGCTGTTCATCAAAAGCCGACCTGTCCTCGCGCAACCGCCAAGAACGCAAGGTGGTCGGGTCGCCACCTCGCACCGCCAGGATGACATAGGCAAAAGTGGGCCACGCATGGTCCAAGTCGTATTGCGACGGACAGGCCGAATCATCAGGATGGGAGTGATAAAACCCTATCAGCTTGCCGTCTATCTCATTTGCTCGCCGCTCCGCCACAATATAATCAGCCGGCTGTATACAAAAACGTCTCCTAGTTCCTTCGTCGGTAGTATTGGGCAAAGGTACCGCCTCGGTCACCATTTCGCCACATCCGATGAGAGCACCACAGGACTCATTCGGATACACTTCCTGGCTGTGCCGACGAATCCCTTCATCGGCTGTTGCTCGCATCACTAAAGTCGGAAGCCGACCCATTCCAAGTGTCTCAATCATCTAGCTAACTAGGCAGAATCGGTCGCAAAACCCTTTTCTTTCCAAGCCAAAGTACCTCCGTTCAGGCTGCGCACGTTACGGTAGCCTAGAGATTTCAGGTAAAGCAGACCCGACAATGAGGCGTTCCCACGCTGACAAACACTGAGAATCGGCGCATCGAGATCACGGGGCAACACCGAAAGATAATCAGTGTTTTCTCCTAATTCAGACAAGGGCATATTAACGGCGCCGGGAATGTGCGCCTCGTCGTACTGACCTGAGGGTCGGACATCCAGTACGAAAGGTCGATCTACTTGCCATTGCTCGTGCGCCGAAACTACATCAATCGTTAATTCCGCATTGCCACGAATGTTCTCCCTCATCTTGTCTAACAGTGGACTCTTTTCCGCTCCCTTGCTCGGCGAGGCAGAAGCCACACTGGGCAGGTGTTTCACGAAAGAAGAGGCATATTTGAAGGCATTGTCCGGAAAAATCACCACCAGTAAGTTCCCGGGTTCATCAGGTACTAGCTCGAAGGCCCCAGCCAGTGCCATCGAACAGCTCGGCCCCGCAGTGATACTCTCTTCCCGATTTAGCCGCAGACACAACTGATAGGCAATTTCGTCGTTGACCTCGATCACGTGGTCGTACTCATCTGGTCGATACAACTTTGTCTGCTGGAGTTGCCGCAAACTGCGGACCCCGGGGATATCGTGCCCCTCGTTCGGGTAAACCCCCAACACCTGAATTTCGGATCGTTGCTCTTTTAGGTAACGACCAGTCCCTGTGATTGTGCCGCATGTCCCAAGTCCAGCAGCGAAATGGGTCACCTTTCCCTGGGTCTGATGCCAAATCTCTGGGCCCGTAGTTTTGTAGTGAGCATCAGGATTTGCCTCGTTCACATACTGGTTCAGCATGTGAAAATCTGGTCTTTCACCGAGTTCCATAGCTTTTGCAATAGCCCCCTCTGGAGCACCAGGAGCCGGACAAAGAGTATCCTGGAGTTCTAGCACCTCAGCCCCAAAAAACCGCAACATTGTGCGTTTTTCAAGGGGGATTTCACTCGAGAGCGGTGTCGTTAGCGTGTATCCCTTCGCGTTGGCAATCATTGCAAGCGCCATACCCGTATTGCCCGAGGTAGGTTCCACCAGCTTCTGGTTCTGCTGAACGGTTTGTCGATTCTCTCCATCTGCCAATAGGTTGGCGGCTACCCTGTCCTTAACTGCACCAAATGGGTTGTACCATTCAAGCTTTGCGTAGACTTGGGTATACCTAAACGGACTAACCCTGTTCAAACGCACTAACGGTGTCGGATTCTCGGTGTCGCACCGGAGACCCAGTATCGAGTCATAGACCCGAAGGGCATGATCATTCATGAAATGGCTCAGTCAGTACAGGCGTTAACAACTTGCCTAAACCCAAGATTACATATTATTCCGACAGCGGCTGACCTTCAAGCAGTGTCGCTGCACCCAAACAAAGCTGGCCACTCAATATCGAATAATTTACCTCCTTGAAATCGAGACAATCTAGAGTTCTCGATAGCACTTCTTCCCTCATTGCATCACAGTAAAAAGGGTGCAGCGACCAATAACGCCAACGCCTTCTTCAGAAATCGAGTATCTCGCCGAACCTTTGCCGCCAAAAAAACCGACCGGAACCCAGGCTTGAAACCATCAAAACAACTGATGCGCAAACCGGCTTGGCTCTTGGTACAAATGTCATAGGTTCAGCACCAAAGCCATCACCACCACCTAAGCTACCCTCCAAGCGTTCACTGATAAACTCCCTGCGATGGACATCGAATCTTTCGAGCTAGAGCGTTGGCAGTCAATTCATGAACATAACGTGACAATCAATTTGTCAGAGAGCGGTGTAAAGCCACTCCAAGTCAAAGAATTAATTAAACCCAACGAACTCGAAGTGCTACTCGGTCAACCACTGGCATACACTCAGACCAACGGATCGGTCACCTTGCGCCAGAACATCGCAGCCTTATACCCCGATGCTGATATCTCAAACATCCTTGTGACCAACGGTAGTTCCGAAGCAAATTTTGTCGCCTGCTGGCACCTGATCAACCCTGGAGACGAGGTTGTCATTGTGCAACCAACCTATATGCAAATCCCAGCTCTGGCCAGGTCATTTGGAGCAACAGTGAATGAAGTGTGGCTTGAAAGCACAGCTACTGGTTGGCACCTCAACTTAGAACTGGTCCGGGATGCCGTCACACCAAAAACCCGTTTCATAGCAGTCTGTAACCCCAACAACCCAACCGGTGCGCGCTTCGACGACGCCTCACTAACAGAACTTTGTTCTATCGCCGCTAAATACGGTTGTTGGCTGTTAGCCGACGAGATTTACCGTGGGACAGAGCTCGATAGCCGTGACACACCGTCCGCATGGAACCGCTACGAGCGAGTCATTGTCACCAGTGGGCTTTCGAAAGCATACGGACTACCAGGGCTACGAATGGGCTGGCTGGCCGCACCTCCAAGTACAATCGATGCACTCTGGGGACGGCGCGACTATACAACGATTGCACCAGGCGCTATAAACGACTTGTTAGCGCGGCGTGCCCTTGAACCTACAAGGCGGAACACTTTGATCGCACGGGCCCGTCGAATTCTAAGAAAGAACCAGGCTATCGTAGCCACATGGATCAATGGACAGCCCAAGGTCCACCAAGTTCCACCAGAAGCCAGCGCCGTGACCTTGATACGCTATACAGGAAGCTGGACCTCTGTCGAACTTGCTGAAGCACTTCGGGCCCAACATAGCGTACTAGTAGTGCCCGGTTCACACTTCAGACTCGATCAACACCTGCGTGTTGGTATCGGCGGTGAGCCGAGACCTCTGAGGGATGGTCTCGCACGGCTTGGGCAAATCCTTAATTGAAACCACACCATCAACACGAGATCATTAAATGACCGACACTACCCCAACGAAATCGCCTCAAACCGATGGAGCACTCACGGGATTAACAGTACTAGACCTGACAAGGGTCCTGTCAGGCCCTTACTGCACCATGATGCTCGGTGATATGGGCGCTAGGGTCATTAAAGTGGAACAACCAGGCAAAGGGGACGACACTCGCGGCTGGGGTCCACCGTTTCAGAACGGCGAGAGCTCCTATTTTCTCAGCGTCAACCGAAACAAAGAAAGCATTACGCTTAACTTCAAACACCCAGACGGCCGAAAGGTTCTCGACAAGCTTATCGCCAAGGCCGACGTAATTGTCGAAAATTTCCGCCCAGGCACATTAACTCGACAGGGCCTTGGGTATGAATCTTTAGCTGCCAGCCACCCGCAACTCGTCTACTGCTCGATTTCTGGGTTCGGCCAGACGGGACCTCGTCGATCTGAACCCGGCTACGATGCAGTAATGCAAGGCGAGGGAGGACTGATGAGCATCACAGGGTCGAGCGGAGGAACCCCGTATCGCCTCGGAGTCGCCATCGCAGACATCGTGTCAGGCATGTTCGCCGCCTATGGAGTAGCGATCGGCCTGCTCGCTCGAGAGCGCACAGGACGTGGTCAGTACATCGATGTTGGAATGCTCGACTCAGTCGCGGCCATCTTGACCTACCAGGCGGGTATCTGTTTCGCGACAGGTCAAGCCCCTCCTAGGCTTGGGAACCAACACCCGACTATCGTTCCCTACGAGACCTTGGCCGCCTCAGACGGCAACATAGTGGTTGCCGTTGGCAATGACGCGCTATTCGTGAAGTTCTGTGAGGTTCTGGAAATCCCAACTCTAGCCAGCGATGCCAGGTTTACATCTAATAAGGACCGTGTGGAGCATCAAGAGGCGCTTCGTCCCTTGCTCGCCGAACGCCTGAAAACAAAATCGAGACAACAGTGGCTTGAAGCACTGAAACAAGCAGGGGTTCCGTGTGGTGCCGTGCGTGACCTAGCCGAAGTGCTTTCAGACCCCCAGCTTATCGAGCGCATGATGGTAGTTTCGACGAATCACCCAAACGTCGGGCCCATGCAAGTGCTTGGTGTACCTGTAAAAATGAGCAACAGCCCAGGAGCGGTGCGAACGCCACCTCCAGTCCTGGGAGAGCATACCGGTGGGATACTAGAAACTTTGGGATATAGCCCTGCAGAACGCAAGGCATTAAAAGAAGCTGGGGTGATCTAATCTTGGACAAATCTGAGATAACCATCTCGTCGCCCGCTGACTCAACGGTCCACAAACACCGGAAGGGACTCAAGAAGAAAATCGAGTACATGCGCTTCCGTCAGCTGACCGATTTCGAGGCCATCCTGTAAGGGGCGCTCCCTAGTCGACACCCTTCGTCCTCGAACACAGCTGACTTCCGTCATGATCGTCACAGGGTCCTGCGTTGCGTCAAGAGTAAGGTCAATGAAATCTTCACGGTTCCGCTCTGACACGAGACGTACCGCTCCCTCCGGAGTCGACAACCGATAGTCAAAACCTTCAGCCTTTAGAACAGAAACAACCTGCTGCACCACCGGAACGGCAGTTAGCCTGATGAATTCCTGTCCCAACTCTCTGGCAACATCGGCTCGTGCACGGCGATCGGCAGCCGCTTGTCGAGCTTTATCTATTGTTATGAGGACCCGCCTGCGCACGTCAGCCACCTCAGCCATAGTCAACCCTCTTCTTCTTGAAACCCAGAGCCAGCCCCCACCTCATAGATCCTAATTAGCTCCACAAGCTTGTATCCGCGCGTTTGGTAGGGCGGCACCACTCGTTTGGTGCGCAAATACTGCAACATACTGGTATCAGCATAATCTGGGGGGCCGATCTCCTGACAGCCAGACAATGCATGTTCGAGTTCAGTCAGACTACTGGCCGGTTCGGTCACAATTCTAGCTACCGGAAAAATACCAAGCAGCCTAGATCGGATCTGTCGGTCACACGTACGGAACCGGACATATACCTCATTGCTAATAAAGTTGTACTCGACATCTGACCGAGACGATCGCGCATCCTCCACTCGCACGAAAGTCACTTTATCTAGGTTTCCAAAAAAATCGATGAGGGTCTGCGTAAAATCCCCTTCTCCAGACCAGCTACTAGTGTCTAATTCCATAAAAGCGATTGGACCCGCGAACACCCATACAACGCATGCGTGGTTGGCTTTTGAAGCGTAGACCTTGGTTCACAAACAGGCAGTAAGGCAATTGCTTACAATATTTTCGATCAAGCTAGAGTCAATCCTTGGCTACTACCTCGATCATCCCCCGCATCATCGCTCGATGCGGGAAACAGATGTAAGGCCGGTGACCAACCTGCTTTGGCGCGCGGACGCTAATGATAGTTGATTCATCAGCTTCAAGATAAGCCGTCTCAATGCCTAACCCGTCGATCACCAGATTATGTTTGAATCCATAATCGAGGTTGGAGAAATTGAACCGAACCTCTTCTCCAGCTGTGAGCCGGATCCTTGGATTTGGCTCAGAACCTCCTGATAAATAAAATGCCATATCTTGAGCTACAATGACGATCTCTCGAGGATCGGTTTCAGTGCTAGCGGTCAGCGGCAGCAAGGCTAACAGGCCAGCTACCAAAGCCATTGCCAGCCCGAGGGTAAACACCTGCCGCACGCCACCAATTAATCTTGCCGCACAGGACCGCCTTAGCCACTTCCACTCCGACACGGTTTCACGATCCTCCTGTCTGATAGCCAACAATTTATTTACTAGTGAGCCGTCAGCAATCTCAGCCCACCACGAGACCAGTCACATACATGACAACTACACCTGCCAGCAGGCCAGCGGCAACCGGTCGGCTGGTCATTTGCCTAGCAAACGGTGCCCCGCCTACTACTTGCCGCCCCAATTGCAGGACTACTTGGGCTATTGCCCCAGTGCCAGCCGCCAAACAGACAACAGACCAGATGGGCGAATACAGTAGACCCCCAATCCAAGCACCAACAATGGTCGGAGCTCCTCCGAGGACACCCAGCTGCACAAGCTGGCCCAATCGAACCTTCTCGTTTGCTAATGGCGCCACAATTGCGAGGCCTTCGGTTGTGTTATGAAGAGCAAAACCCACGATCAACACCATTCCAAGCGAAACTTCGCCAAGGGCAAACGCTGCTCCGATCGCCAATCCTTCACCAAAGTTATGTAAGCCGATACCTGTGGCCACCAACAGTGCTAGAACCCAGCCGCTTCCTTCAACCATCCCAGCGGTCAGCCGGGACCGCCGCAGCCTGTCCCCAACTACCTCAAGACCCACAAAGGCCGCGAGCGCAACAAACAGAAACAATGCAATGCCTTGATATGACCCAGGTGCGCGTGAGGCTGCCTCAAACCCGTCGTGGACAGCATCAACCAACAAAAAGAGCAAAAGGCCAACAGTCAGAGCGAGTAAAAAGTCCAAGCCTTTCCGGCCAACTTGCTTCACAAACGGCAGCCAAAGCAAACCGATAGCCACCGGTATCACACCGACATAAAGGCCAATTAAAGTAAATATCCCTAGAAAGCGAGCGTCAGCCTTAGGAGTCGAGACTGCCACCGCCACCTCGTGATCAAAAGTTGCACCTGTCGAGGTGACCAGCCGCAAAACATGGGTCTCTCCATGCACCCAAGGATAGGGAATAGTCAGTGTAGCCTGCCCTAGATGCGACACTGCTCCGACTGGGTCAGCTGCGAAAGACCAATAAGCATCATCGATTTGCAGCTGGGCGATCGTGACAGGGTTGGGACCATCGTTAAATACAGTGGCAGAGAACCCCTCTGGGCTGAGTTCCACCTTTTGGAATATCAGCTCCTCTAGTGGCGGATAATCTTCACCTCTTATCGCATCACCCAGCTCCGCCCAGAAGAGCAGTCCCAGTACACAGGTAAGCAAACACACCGGAAGCAAGGCTAAGAGCCAAAACCTGAGATCGCGCAACTGAACACCAATGTCAAGCACCGGGCCGCTCCTCGGCTCGAAACATACCCATCCACCCAAGTTCAGCGAATTCACTTTGGTGGGCATGAAACATAAAGTCGCCCTGATAGCGGAAAGTCGTCTCTAAGATTGCACGTTCTCCCTGACACAACATGATGGTATCGGTCGACTCTGAAGCACTCAGTCCAGTACCGGTACGCAAAACATCGAAGAACATTCCATGGAGGTGCAGGCTGTTGATGAGATCAAACTCGGTCATGTTGACCACATACATGCGGACTAGCTGGCCAACCCGAACGCGAATAGGCTCTTCCATATAGAAGCTTGCCACCGTGTTGGCGGCATACACTTCATTCTCAGCGTCAAAATTGGTGTCGAACCCATTTAACACCAACACCAGCTCATCAGCCGGAACCCTTGCTGACTCATTCGGGGGATCAACTATAAAGACACCATAGAGTCCCTTGTGAATATGCCGTTTCAACGGACTAGCATGGCAGTGATAAAGGTGTAGCCCAAACGGCTCAGCCTCAAACTCATAGAGAAAACTGTCTCCAGGCATAACTTGGTGGCCAGATAATGAGCCGTCCATCCCGGGTGGGTGCCAACCATGAAAATGGATCGTGTGAGGATGAGAACCTTGATTGACGAATCTAATCCTCATCTGGTCACCAGCAGTTGCACGAATTGTGGGCCCTGGTACTTGCCCGTTGTAAGTCCAGGCAGGGAAGAACACACCCGGTGCAATCTCGACATCACGATCGACAGCAAAAAACTCGTACTCTCTCAACAACGTTCCGTTTGCCCTCGGTGTCTCGCGGTAAAATCGTGCCCGCTCGGTAGGCGGAAGGTCCGAAAAATTCCAAGAACGAAGAAAACAGGTAGGGTCAAAGAACTCGGTGGACACCTTACCGACTACTCCCATGGCACTACCGAGGCGGTCTGGCTCCACCTTTAGACCCTGGTGCGACCGCACCTTAACATCCTGGCCATCTAGAACAACGGGGCCAGACAAAGAGCTAACGCCGGCCAAGTGGAGCCAAGCACGACGTGAAAGAGGTCTGATTTTTGGATGCCCTTTATTTTTCATTTGAGTGATTGACAGATAAGTTTTGATACATCAAAAATATAGGTTTACTATAACCTAAAAGTCAATCGACAAACCTAGCCACCATGTTTCCATCTAGCACAGTCGAAAATTACCTTAAGGCCCTGTATCAGGCAGAGGCAGCAACCGCAGACAGACGTCTGATTCCCATGGGGCAGTTGGCAAGTGCCGTCGGCGTAGCACCAGGTACAGCTACTACGATGGTCAAGGCACTAGCCGAGTCTGGTTTAGTTGAATACGAAAAACACCGAGGGGTTCGGCTATCTTCGGCAGGAAACAAGTTAGCCGCTCTAGTTCTGCGGCGCCATAGGCTGATCGAGCAGTTCCTTGTTGAAATTATGGGAATCAGCTGGGCCGACGTTCACGAAGATGCTGAACAACTTGAACATGTCGTCTCCGATCGGTTAATCGACAGGATGGACGCAATGCTCGGCCACCCATCAGTAGACCCACACGGCGACCCAATTCCCACCGCCGACGGCTCCATACCAGCATACAATCATCACTCGCTCCTGACCTGTCCACTGAAAACCAGGGTCACTGTGACCAGGGTAACCGATCAAAATGCCAGCTTTCTGCGTTTCGTGGAATCACAGGAACTCAAGCCTGGCCAAGCTATTGAAGTAGAAGCACGGGACCCAGTCGCTGACAGCGTGCAACTCAGAACTGGCAACGAACGCCGCATCACTATTGGCACCAAGGCAGCATCAAAAATCCTAATAGAAGTAGGGTAAGATATTGAATTTAAGCCAACCAGCCACCTCAAAGCTGTGGCTAGGTTCCCTCTTCAGTCAGCTCGCCGTAGGTCGCATAAGATGACGGAGTCTCCCAAACCGTTACACGCACCACTGGTAAGCCCGCGGTGACCGCGTGTTCGTAAATGATGCGGGCGATGTGTTCAGCGGTTGGATTAGATTCAACAAGATAAACTGGTTCGCTGAGACTATGGAGAACCTCAACCAATGGATCATCCCGTCGCAGGATCATCTTGTGGTCAAGGTTTTTGTCCACCCAAGTCTTTACCACCTTCTTGATGTCTGAGAAATCAAATACCATCGCCCGTTCGTCGAGCGTCGCCGTTCGCACCTCGATCTCAACAACGGCATTGTGACCATGGGGATGCCGGCACACCCCATCGTAATCCAATAAACGATGTCCATAACAAAACTCGATTTTCTTCGTAACCGAGTAACCTTGCACGCTCATGTTCCTGAGTTACCTCTTCCAATCGACCATGTAATGAGCTCCGGTGTGCGATGGTAATTGAACCGAGAAGAATGGTTCAAGAACAGCCCCGTGTCGCAGTGCTATGTTCGGGAGGTCTCGACAGCACGGTTCTAGTCGCGCTCCAGGCCCGCAGTGCAACGGTGTTACCTGTTTATGTCCGGTCAGGTCTAGCGTGGGAAAAAACAGAACAACTCAGTCTGTCAAAATTACTCTCAGCCCAACCGTTTGTGGGAAAAGTCGACTCGCTTGTCTGCCTCGAAACCAACATGCTTAACTTATACTCTTCCTCCCACTGGGCCATCCAAGGTAGGCCACCAGCATTCGACACACCTGACAGCGATACCTATCTGATAGGCCGCAACATAACCCTCCTTGCTAAAGTCGGTGTGCTGTGCGCACAAAAGCGAATCGGCATGATCGCCCTGGGCCCACTGGCAGGCAACCCATTTCCTGACGCAACGGAAAATTTCTTCAATACAATGGCGAGGGCGTTATCACTTGGATTGGATCACACCGTAGAAATAGTAGCGCCACTCAGACAACTATCCAAGGCCAAGGTGATCCAACTCGGACTTGAGCTTCAGGTACCGTTCGAGCTAACTATGTCATGCATGTCCCCTAGAGAGCGAAACCATTGCGGCCAATGCAGTAAGTGTCGAGAACGCCACGATGCATTTGAGGCTATCGGCATCAAAGACCCTGCCAAATATGTGGCTAAAATCACATGATTTCGTTGACTGCTAACTTTCAGCACGGGGCCCCGTGAGTCACTACTTCGGTTGGACAAGGGAAATAGTAAAACTTTCTTCTCACAGGTCAGCAGCATCTTTAGAGTGGATGTCTTTGGTCACTCCTTCCTTTGGCGACGATGAATTTTCAGTCCTGCGAAACCTCGCCTGCCGTTTCAATTCATCAACTAACTCACCTCGGCGGAAAACCAGTCGGCGAGGTTCTCTGCGCCCGTGCTCTGAACCCACAACATACTCACAAAGCAGCGGGAAGCCGATAGTAGAGTCACAGTAGGTTACGACCGCATCCGGCAGCCGGTTAGGGTTAACTTTGCCCCAACTAACTGCCTCAGAAGGCGTGGCTCCTGAGAGCCCACCCCACACAACCTGGTCCGTTGTTATCTGAATGAAGTAGTCGGTTCCCCCTCTTGGAATACCATAAACCTCCCACAAGGTCGGCTGACCCTGAAGATAGAAGTTCTTAGGAGAACCACCCCCTAAGATCACGCAGCCGTTCTGTCTAGCCCCCAAAATGATTGCAGCTATTTCATTCACGTCACGATTCGGATCGATCGTACATCCGTCACCTTCCAGAAGATCGTGAGATGCCAGGTTCATCCCGATCGAACTATCTCCTGGCGAGGAAGTATAAATAGGCACACCGGTGGCCGCCGCACACGCCACTACCGAGTGTCTCTCGCACCCAGGAAACAGAGTCATCAGATCCCGCCCCATTTCATAATGGAGAGTTGCAGAGGCAACTGCCTTCCCCAGAGACCGCCTTCCAAGAAATTCGCGCACATAGGCATCAGTCTCAAGCAGCACTTCAGCTGGAAATAAGACATCGTAAATTCTGATGACTCCGGCTTCGTGTAACTCTACGTCATCCAAGAATGGTGAACCGCGGTGCAAGGTAAAGTTCAAGGCGTAGTGCAGATCGTGATATAGGTTAGCGCCTGTGCTGATAACAAAGTCGACTAGGCCCCGTTCCATCAATTCAATTACACATCCGCCCAAACCGGCCGGCGTCAGAGCACCTGCCACAGTTAGACCAATTGTAGTGTCGTTCGACGGGTTCAGCATCTTGTCGGCAAAGACATGACAGGCTTCCGCTAGGCGACCTGCATTAAACGCTTGAAATCCACCATCAATGAGTTGCCGCAAGGCGGCATTCCCGGTGGGCCGGTAATATCGTATGGGGGCACCGGTCAGGTGTCGACTAGCGGATTGGGTCAATGAAGAAATGGTAGATCGATGGGGCACTAAGTGCCTCCAGAGATAATAGCCAACGAGTTTGTCACCCTGTTTAGCAACGGTTCAAACAGGCCCTAGGCCAAGATTTAAGTTCGGCTTGTTAGCTGGCTCGTTACCAAAATCAGCTAACCCGGATCGATCCAGTCAGAACGCCGACCCTGTAAAGCGGTAAACACCAATGCAGCACCTGTACCTACTGCAATCAAACCCAAACCATCTGAAACCCAGTTCTCCCAAGGATAGTCCACAATTGCCACAACGGTAGCCGGCAGTAACAATGTCGAACCGCCCACAAAAGCCGAGGAACGGCTCAGCGCTAGCCTCAATAACGTGCCACGTAGTCTACGGGTTTTGGACATCTCACACCGGTTGCAGCATCAACCAGCAAAGCGCAAAGCCTAGCTGCACACATCCTTGACAATGAAACCTAGGTGGTAGCCAAACCACAGAACTATCTTCTTTGCCGAGCGCACCAAAGAACTCTGGGTATTACCTCAGGCAGCGTGGCCATCTATCATCAAGAAACACATATCGAGCCTGCTTCAACCGGACCGATTCTTTCTACGTTCCCGGGA
>CEUS01029424.1_pt1 | contig 24267 bp, 18 predicted proteins | sample 427031 | NCBI WGS metagenome assembly CEUS01 (sample SAMEA2622837, study PRJEB7988) | marine metagenome | biome: marine biome (ENVO:00000447); feature: marine epipelagic mixed layer (ENVO:xxxxxxxxx); material: "saline water (ENVO:00002010), including plankton (ENVO:xxxxxxxx)" | depth 140 m | reverse complement strand
TTGCGTTACAGATTATTTGTTGTGCGTCAGGGGCCAAAGGATCGGTTCCGCTGTCGCCCTAGAAGTTCTCCGATGCGCCCTGGGAGGGCGCTTTTCTACGAGACCACTCGAAGAGAATACGGATTAACTTGATAGGACCCACCGACACCCGGGATCCTCAATACTATCACCGGGTTGTGGACTGCCAATGGGCATGTCCGGCTCACACCAACGTGCCGGAGTACATCCGTTTGATCGCGGCCGGCATGTACACAGAGTCGTACATGCTGAACCGGGAGTCCAACGTATTCCCCGGCATTCTGGGCCGTACCTGCGACCGTCCTTGTGAGCCAGCTTGCCGACGGACGAGGGTTGAGGATGAGCCGGTTGCTATATGCCGCCTGAAGCGAGTTGCTGCAGATCTTAGAGATGATGTTCAGGAATTGCTTCCTAAGGCAGCTGAGACCAAGAACGGGAAGCGTGTCGCGTTAGTCGGCGCTGGGCCGGCGTCGCTCACGGTTGCCAATGATCTCATGCCGCTCGGCTACGAGTGTGTCATTTTTGAGGGACTGCCGAAAGCTGGCGGCTTGATGCGGACGAATATTCCATCGTTCCGTCTCCCGGTGGAGGTACTAGAGGAAGAGATGGATATGATCCTCGATATGGGTGTCGAGGTTCACTACAACCACCGGATTGACAGTTTGAAAGAACTGTTGGACAAGGAAGAGTTTGACGCTGTTTTCGTCGGGACAGGCGCACCCAAGGGGAAGGAACTTAATATTCCTGGGCGCGAAGAGGCCGATGCAAATGTGCATATCGGGATTGAGTGGCTTGAAGCCATTCACTTCGGTCATATCGACTCGGTGGGTGAGAATGTACTGGTGATCGGCGTGGGTAACACCGCGATGGATTGCTGCCGAAGTTCGACGCGATTGGGCGGTAAGGACATAAAGGTGATGGCCCGAAAGTCTAGGCCTTACTTCAAGGCGTCACCCTGGGAGCTCGAGGACGCAGAGGACGAAGAGGTAGAAATTCTAGTAAACCATTCACCCCAAAAGTTTGTATTGGAGGATGGCCGACTCACAGGTATGGTTTTCGACATTGTCGAGTGGCAGGAGAATGAGGCTGGCCGGCTAGTGAGCAATAAGCTCGACGAGATCTTTTTGCCCGCAGATGATGTCATTCTGGCGATTGGCCAGGACAACGCATTCCCATGGATCGAGCGCGATATCGGTATTGAGTTTGGCGAGTGGGATATGCCAGTGGTAGACCGAGCCACCTTTATGACGACACGTGAAGGTGTGTTCGTCGGTGGCGACGCTGCATGGGGTCCGGAGAATATTATTTGGGCAGTTGAGCATGGCCATCAGGCGGCAATCTCGATCCATAATTACTGCCAAGGGATTCCAGTGGCAGACCGGCCACCCTACGGCATGAATCTGGTCTCTACAAAGATGGGGCTCCATGAGTGGAGCTACTCGAACGATTATGATCCAGTCGACCGGACTGAGATGCGCTATGTGGATCTCCAGAAGCGCGTAGCGGATATGAAGATCGAAGCTGAGCTGGGCTTCGATCTAAAAGAGACCGCGCGTGAGGTAGAGCGCTGCCTCAATTGTGACGTGCAAACCGACTTCACTGCGAACCTGTGTATTGAGTGTGACGCGTGTATCGACGTATGTCCAGTGCTTTGCCTCACTATGACGGACAACGGAGAAGAAGATGATCTTCGGCAACGCCTCACCGCGCCTGCCGATAACCTTGACCAAGCACTTTATGTGTCAGCGGAACTTCCGCAGACGAAGAGGGCCATGGTGAAGGACGAGGACCTTTGCGTCCACTGCGGTCTATGCGCCGAGCGGTGCCCGACCGCGGCTTGGGACATGATGCAGTTTGACTTGATCAACCCCCACGCAGGACACGAATCTTGGGCCACGGCAGCGGCGTCAACGACTTTGGTCTGAAGGTCGCTACAGTAAACGGGACCGGATCGGCTAGCGCCAACGGTCTCTTACTGCAAGCTCTCTTCCGGATGGGTATCCCGGTCTCGGGAAAGAATGTTTTTCCTTCGAACATCCAGGGTCTCCCTACGTGGTACGAAATCCGGGTGAACAAGGATGGCTATACAGCTCGGAGTCCTGACTTTCAACTGATCCTCGCGATGAATCCCGAGAGCTATGCCAGGGACATCGAGGAAGTGGTGTCAGGAGGATGGATTCTCTACGACAACACGCGGGAACTAGACGAGGAATTTAAGCGGGACGATGTGACGTTTATAGGTATTCCGTTGGCGGGCATGTGCGTCGAGCACTTCCAAGGTGCACGTACACGAATCTTGATGAAAAACATCATGTATGTGGGTGCGCTTGTGGCTCTTCTGGACATCGATATGGATGTTGTGAAGGGTATGCTGCAAGAAAAATTCGCAGCCAAACAGCATCTTATGGATGCTAATTTCCAAGCCATAGAGCTTGGATATCAATACACCAAGGATCACTTCGATTGCCCGCTTCCGATTCGTCTTGAGTCTATGGACGAGACGAAGGATTCGGTGATGATAACCGGAAATGCTGCGGCAGCGCTGGGCTGTGTCTACGCTGGTGCTACGGTCGGCGCCTGGTATCCAATCACGCCTTCGACTTCGCTGATGGATGGTTTCACTGAGTATTGTGCTCGGTTTAGAGTGGATCCCGGTACGGGTAAGCACAGATACTCTATCCTCCAAGCGGAGGATGAACTGTCGGCAGCTGGGATGGTCATAGGTGCGGCGTGGATGGGGGCCAGGGCTTTTACGCCTACCAGTGGGCCGGGCATTTCACTTATGAGTGAGTTCATTGGGCTTGCATACTATGCAGAAGTTCCAAGCGTGTTTTTTGATGTGCAGCGCACTGGGCCATCAACGGGTATGCCAACGCGGACGCAGCAGGGTGATCTGATGATGTGCGCTTACGCTTCGCACGGTGACACGAAGCATATCGTTCTATTTCCGTCAGACCCGAAGGAGTGCTTTGAGTTCGCGGTTGCTGCCTTCGATATCGCGGAGCGATTCCAGACGCCCACATTTGTGGTTTCAGATCTAGATATAGGCATGAATGATTGGATGATCCCTAAGCTCGAGTGGGATGACAGCTATACACCCGACCGCGGAAAGGTTCTAGATGCTGACGAAATTGAGAAACTGGAACGGTTTTATAGGTATCTAGATGTTGATGGGGATCACGTTCCGTACCGCACTTTGCCTGGTGTGCATCCGAAGGGCTCCTACTTCACTCGTGGCTCTGGGCATGATAAGTACGGCCGGTATACTGAAGACTCGGATGCGTACGTTGACGTTATGGACCGACTTCTTAAGAAGGTTGAGTCTGCTGCGGAATACTTGCCTGTGGCAGAGGTTCATGGTGAGTCCTCTCCCTATGGAATGGTCTCGATTGGTGGGTGTCACTGGGCTGTTCTAGAAGCTCGGGACGATCTTGGAGGCAGAGGTGTGGAGATCGACTATTTGCGCATAAGAGGGTTCCCCTTTAGTGCATTGATAGAGGACTTCTTAGCCAGCCATGAGAAGATTTTTGTCATCGAACAAAACCGTGACGAGCAGCTGCGGAAGATGCTTCTTATGGAGACGGATTGTACGAAAGAAAAGCTGGTCTCTATCACGAACTATGGAGGGCAGCCTCTGAGTAAGGGCCATGTCCTAGAGGGTATAGCTCATCATCTCCAGGGGTCACTGATAGAGGTAGGTCTATGAGCTACATAGCGAAGCCTGTGGCGAGGCATCCGAAGATGCCAGTGAATGCACTGGGATTGACACCTCGGGACTACGAAGGCTCGATGTCGACCTTGTGCGCTGGTTGCGGACATGATTCTGTCACGACAGCAATCATTCAGGCGCTTTTCGAGTTAGATGTCGAACCACATCGATTAGCTAAATTGTCGGGTATTGGTTGCTCTTCAAAGACGCCGACCTACTTCGTACAAGAAGCACATGGCTTCAATTCTGTGCATGGACGCATGCCATCTATTGCGACTGGCGCTAATGCAGCAAATAGAGATTTGCTTTACGTCGGAGTTTCTGGAGACGGCGACTCTCTTTCCATCGGACTAGGGCAATTCTGCCATGTGATTCGCCGCAACGTGAAGATGCTTTATGTCTTGGAAAACAATGGTGTCTATGGGCTGACTAAGGGTCAGTTTTCAGCATCAGCGGATATTGGTAGTACTTCGAAGGGTGGAGCTGCTAACCGTCAGGTCCCAATCGACCCTGTGACTCTCGCCCTGTCACTTGGAGCGAGCTTCGTAGCACGCTCCTTTTCTGGTGATAAGGACCAGCTTGTGCCGATCTTAAAAGCTGGTTTGGCCCATGATGGTTTTGCTTTTGTCGATATCATTTCTCCATGTGTCACATTTAATGATCACAAGGGCTCAACTAAGAGTTATGCACACACACGAGAGCATATGCATGAGGTGATCGAAACTGATTTCGTGCCTCTCCGGGCCGAGATCAAAGCTGATTATGCGGAAGGGTCAGTGAAGGCGGTGACCATGCACGATGGCAGTGTCGTGAAACTTCGTAAGACTGAAGAGGGCTACGATCCAGGAAATCGCCAGGCCGTTATCGATTATGTTGGAGAAACATCCGCGAACGGGGAGATCGCTACCGGTCTGCTTTTCATGGAGGAGGTCCAGGAGGACATGCATGGCTTCGTAAACACTGTTGACGAGCCGCTGGTCGACTTGGCCTACAGAGATCTGTGCCCAGGAGCCTCCGCTCTCGAAGTACTACAGAAGGAGTGGAGGTAGGGCGTGGGTCAGCCGCAGCTAGCTGACCGTGCTCTGTATTCATGATTCAGGTCTTGGTCATGGCTCCATGTGCATTGTTACAAGCCCGATATAGTCGGGTGATGAATTTCTCAACGAGGGTCTTTGCCTCGGTATGCCAACCATCAGTGAGCCTCTGAGGAATAGGATAGGAACTTGCTAATGAATGTTTCGAGAATTCTTCCGTTAGCTCTGCTTTTGCTGGCCTGCGGTGGTGGGGGTTCTGATAGGACGGTCATTCAAAACACTGGATCGGATACTTTATTGAACGTTGCGCAGGCCTGGGCTGAGCGCTACCGCGAAATTAACCCCTCCGTAGCAGTTGCCGTGAGCGGAGGCGGGTCCGGTACTGGAATTGCTGCCATGATCAATGGAACCGTGGATATTGCCAACGCCAGTCGTCCTATGGGAAGCGAGGAGATCGAGCTGGCTAGGGCAGGCGGCAACGACCCTATTGAGCACATCGTCGGATACGATGCTCTTGCCATCTTCCTCCATCCGAACAATCCCATTTCTTCTATGTCGATCACTCAGCTCGCTTCTGTGTACGGGGAAGGTGGGGCAGCGGAGAGCTGGAGCGACCTTGGGGTCAGTGTTCCAGGATGTAGCAGTGACGAGATCGTGCGCGTGAGCAGGCAGAACAGCTCTGGCACATACGCCTACTTCCAAGAGGCTGTGTTGGGTGAAGTGGAGTTTAGGCTAGGCTCACGGAACATGAACGGCTCTTCTGAAGTTGTCGACCTCGTTGAGAATACTCCGTGTGCCATAGGCTACAGCGGCCTCGCTTATGCTACCGAAGGTGTCACCACACCCTGCGTCAGCAGTGCTGACAATACCGAATGCGTATCACCATCGGTCGAAACGGCTATTGATGGGTCGTATCCCATTGCCCGGCCGCTCTTTATGTACACGGCAGGGATGCCCCAGGGAGCAATTGGCTCCTATATGGACTGGATTCTCGGAGAAGAAGGCCAGTGTATTATCTTCGATATGGGTTATGCACCTGTAGATGAGGTGTCCTGTTCCTAGGGGCTAAAGCCATGACAACCCACTATGAGGAGCGCATGCAGGTGGATCTAGACACGATCCACCGAAAGCTCCGTAAGGTATCAGACTTGGTTGAGAACCAGGTCCAGAATGCTGTAGAGGCACTACTTACGGGTACTGATGACCTGGCCAAGCAGGTCGTTTTGGGGGACAGGCAAGTCAACCGCCGCATCAAGCAAGTCGACTACCTTTGCCATGCCTTCATCGTCCGGCATGCACCCAGCGCTGGTCACCTTCGGCAAGCATCCGCAGCATTGAGATTCGGTGTGGCTCTAGAGCGTGTGGGTGACTACGCCGGGATGATAAGCAGAGAGGTCGTCCAACTTGGCCAGCCCGTTCCTGACGCTGTCAGCAGGGACATCGAACTCATCGCACATCAGGCACGACACACTCTCAGCGAGGCCCTTCGCGCCTTTCATGAGAGTGACCTTGAAATTGCCCGTCAGACATATGGACTTGCAGATCAGACGGACTTGACTCTCGACAAGGTCATGACCGAACTGGTAGTGATGGGCGATAGTCGAGCACACTCAGTCCAGAGCATTTTTTCTCTACTTCGTATCGTCAGTTTAATTAAACGGGTGGCCGAGCAGTCCGAGAACATCTGTGAGCAGGCGATCTTTCAAATGACTGGGGAAACGAGGCATGCTCGTGTCTTTCGCATCCTTTTTGTGGACGAACACAACAACCGCTCCAGTCAGATCGCAGAAGCCTACGCGCGCAAGGCATTTCCTAAGAGCGGCGTTTACCACAGTGCCGGTTGGAACTGTAACGGGGAGCTCGACGAGAACCTCATAGACTTTATGGATCGGCATGGTGTGGATATGCGGTCGGCATTCACCAGGAGACTCCGTCCAGTAGCAGACGAGCCCGAGCATTTTCATGTTATCGTCTCGTTTTCTCCAGGCATCCGAGAGCACCTTGGAAAGCTTCCTTATCGCACAACATTGCTCGAGTGGGACCACGGAGCTGGATCTGGTATGGACGATGAGACATTGGAAAAGCTCTACAAGAATGTGGTTGTCTACGTGCAGGACCTCATGTTGACCTTGGCGGGACCGGATGCCCGCTGAGTCCACTTCGGCTGCTAGTCACATGACCGATCTCGACTATCGCGGTAGGTCGTGGTACGTCGATAGAGCGGTTTCGGCGCTCGTTTTTGTAGGTGGGATATCGGCAGTCGTATTTATCCTGGGGATCTTCGTTTTCATCACTGGCGGAGGGCTGGGCTTCCTCTTCGGGGGCTTCGAGCCAGGCGAGTTTTTTAGTTCCCCGGCATGGCGACCAACCTCTAATAATCCAACCTATGGTGCGCTCGCACTCATTGCTGGTACTGCCAGTGTAACGGGCCTAGCAATGTTGGTGTCGGTCCCCTTCTCGCTCGGTGCAGCGATCTTCATCGCCGAGTTCGCTACAGGCAGAACGAGAGAAGCCCTCAAGGTGCTTGTTGAGTTGCTTGCAGCGATTCCCTCAGTGGTTTGGGGCTTTATTGGGCTGTCGATCATGAATCCCCTGATAATCGACATTTTCGATGTTCCAGTGGGGCTTGGTGTACTCAACTCCGGTATCATTCTTGGGCTTATGGCAGCCCCAATCATGACGACCATCGCTGAAGACGCACTCAAGGCAGTACCCGACACGTACCGGGAAGCCGCCGAGGCGATGGGTGCTACCAAATGGCAGATCATTTGGAAAGTCGTCTTGCCAGCTGGCAAGAACGGCCTTATGGCGGCTGTGTTGCTCGGTGTAGGCCGGGGGTTTGGTGAGACGATGGCTGTTCTTATGGCAAGTGGTCATGCAGTGAACATCCCTACTAGTGTTTTCGATTCAGTCAGTGCACTTACAGCTACAATCGCTGCCGAGTTGGGAGAAACCCCGGTGGGATCACAACACTATGAGGCCCTTTTCACATTAGGGATTCTCCTTTTTGTGGTCACGTTCATAATCAACCTGACCGCCGATCTGGTGGTGAGGGGCGTGAGGACCAAATAGATGTTCGAGGCTACCGCACTTAGCGAGCGCAACCAGCGGATTCAGGGTTTAGTCAAGACACTGTTCGGTCTGATGACGGTGCTCCTCGTCCTTCCTGTGCTGATTATTCTTGGTCTGCTCATATACAATGGGGCTCCGGCGATTTCGCTGGAGTTTCTTTTCAGTGATCCGGCTAGCCAAGGAAGTGCAGGGGGGATATTTCCTGCAATTGTAGGGACCATATGGTTGGTCGCTGTAGCACTTATAGCTTCGGTCCCGGTAGGGGTCGCAGCAGCCATATACCTATCGGAGTATGCGCCTGATAATTGGCTGACGCGCCTTATCAACCTCGCTATCATCAATCTTGCGGGGGTGCCTTCCATCGTGCATGCACTCTTTGGTGTGGGTGCCTTTGTGATCTTCGCGGGCTTCGGCAGGAGCATCCTAGCGGCGAGCCTGACCCTTGCGATAATGACTCTACCGGTCGTGATCGTTGCGACCCGAGAGTCCCTGCAGGCCGTACCGCAAGCCTTCCGAGAGGCTTGCTGGAACATGGGTGCTACCCGTTGGCAGACGATTTGGAAGGTTGTCCTGCCTAATTCGATTAGCGGGATCCTTACTGGCATCATTCTGGAGGTGTCTCGTACGGCTGGGGAGACGGCTCCCATCATGTTCACAGGTGCTGCTGCTTTCCTTCCATTTCTTCCTCAGGGGGTCCTCGATCCGACAATGGCCATGTCCTATCACCTCTTTTACATCTCGACTGCGGCTGTGGGTGTGCCAGATGAGATGCGGTATGGAACGGCCCTTGTTCTAATCTCTATGGTGCTTGCGATGAACGCGGTCTCAATCGGATTCCGAGTTTATCTGCGGGGCAAGAAGAAATGGTAGAGGCGGCAGAGAAGCTTTCTGTTGAGGGGCTGACCATTTCCTACGGTAGCGATGTGGTACTGCGAGGGATCGATCTCAAGGTCCAAGAGCATGAGGTCTTTGGGATCATTGGGCCGGCAGGGAGCGGGAAAACAACCTTTTTAAGATCGCTCAATCGCATGAATGAGTTTGATCACGATATGCATGTTGCAGGCACTGTGCGTTTCAACGGGAGGAATATTCAAGAAATCCAGAACGTATACGCTCTCCGGCAAAGAATTGGCGTTGTATTTCCCCTACCGGTGGGTCTTCCTCTCACGATATACGAAAACGTTGCACTCGCGCCTCGCCTCTCTGGCATTCGTAAGAGAGGGGAACTAGACGAGATTGTAGAGCGATGCCTAAGGCGTGCCGCTCTTTGGGACGAGGTAAAGGACCGATTGCAGGCATTGGGAAGCTTGCTTTCAGGCGGTCAGCAACAGCGGCTTACCATAGCTCGGGCATTATCTCAGGATCCTGAACTATTGCTGCTGGACGAATTCTCCATTGCAGTTGATCCTGTCACTACCATGCGTATCGAGGACGTGCTTCGCGAGTTGAAGTCTGAAATGACCATAATCATGGTTACCAACCTTGTGCAGCAGGCCCGGCGTCTGGCTGATAGGACGGCATTTTTCCTGAATGGAGATCTTATTGAGGTGGGTGTGACTGAAAACTTCTTCACGGGTACCGTGAAGGACCAGCGGACCCGAGACTATGTGGAAGGTCGATTTGGGTGATCAAGTCCCAGGTCTAGCTATTGGCGTACAGAGGTTAAGTCTTTGGTACGGCACCTTTCAGGCGCTCTTCGAGGTGGACTTAGAGGTTAAGAAAGGTTCAGTCACAGCACTAATTGGTCCTTCTGGGTGCGGTAAGTCGACTTTGCTCAGAGCGGTAAACCGTATCAATGAGCGCTTAGGTGACTACGTGAGGACGACAGGAAGTATTCATGTGCTTGATACAGATGTTCTCGGTGCCTCGGTGGATCTAGCAGAACTCCGCAAGGAGGTGGGGATGGTCTTCCAGAGGCCTAATCCACTGCCCTTATCAGTGCGCGACAACGTCTTATTCAGCCACCGCGTTCACCGAGCTGGCAAAAAGCTTCCAAGAGCAGACGAGGACGAAATTGTTGAGACGGCACTTCGACAGGTTCTGCTCTGGGATGAGGTAAAGGACAAGCTTGGGCATAGGGCGACGGCCCTTTCGCTTGAGGAGCAACAGAAGTTGTGTATCGCACGGCTGCTTCCAGTGAAGCCTTCCGTCATCCTTATGGACGAGCCAACTTCTGCGCTCGACCCTGAGGCGACTGAAGCCTTGGAAGCTCTCATCTGGGGACTGCGGGGCGAATACACGATCTTGATCGTTACACACAATATGGCCCAGGCTCGCAGGGCGAGTGAGGAGACGGCCTTCATGCTCCTTGGTCGGATGGTCGAGCACCGAGCTACCGAAGAACTATTCCTCAATCCGCTAGAGCAGGAGACTGCTGATTATATCGAAGGTCGGTATGGGTAATGTTCAACCTAACCTTGAATAACCGAGGTGACGGCTAGGGATTGAGCACAATTGGTGCTCTGGCCACTTGCAGTGGCTGACCCTCGCTGACCAGTTCCAGGTATAGCTCTCCGGCCTCTAAGCGGGTGCGCATAGCTGCGCTCAGGGTAACGGTTCCCTGTCCGGCAACAACCTCTGGGCCGGTGAATCGATGAGCAACATACCATTGACGTTCGTTGTCCTGGTGAGCTAGTACGACGGCAAAAACGCCTATGGCTGGAATGCCCTCCACGTCGACTTGGTAGTCTAGGGTGCCAGTGATAGGGTTATAACTGAATTGTCCAGTTACTGAGCCGCGCACTCCAGCGGTTCTCACTTCCGCTGACAGTGGTGCTGGCGATATGCCTCCGATAAGAGGAGGCGTTGAGGCTGGCGCTCTTCGGTGATCAGTACCTTGCTCGAAGGCATATCCCAGTGCCAAGAGCCGAGCGTCTTCGAGCGGGCGTCCCATAAGCTCAATGCCAACGGGCATGCCTCTAGACATCCCAGCTGGGATACTTAGGGCCGGGAGCCCCGTGTGCGCACTTAACTGGCAATTCGAACCCCGTTGTGGTTCACCAACAGCGCTGGCTACAGTTCTAATCGTTGGGTAAGCAAGTGCGTCCAAGCCTAATTCATTCATCAGCGTGACCACGGCTTCCCGAAGCGGCCCACGCTTAGCTATAGCTTCCTGATATTCCTCGGTATCCCGTGTTTCGACCTCGTTCCTCCGGCGCATACCCGGGAGGAGTGCCTCGTGGAGAAGGCCAAGTCCAATAATCTGCCCTAGTGACCCAACTGGGGCTCCAGGCACACCAGCAAGGTAGTCAAGTAGATCCCATTTGAACTCGTAGCCTATAAGCCCGGACCCTGCGATTAGGGTCTGGTAGTCCGGAATGTCTACGGTCAGGGTATCCGCACCCAATTCAATCATTTGACCTATAGCTGTCCTTACCACGCTGGCCACTGCCGCTTCTTCGCCACCGTTGCCAAAGTGGCTAGCTAAGATTCCGATCCGTGCCCCGTCTAACGCGTCTGTACTGAGAGCGTCCGCAAAGCGAGGGAGTGTTCGACCATCTAGAATTTGTGTGGCGAGATCCGCAGGATCGGGACCGATTGTGGCGTCCAGTGCGATTGCTAAATCGTGCACACTGCGAGCAAGTGGCCCCCCTACATCCTGCGTGTGTGAGAGCGGGATAATGCCATCAATGCTTGACAGTCCCTTAGTTGGCCGAAGACCCACAAGGTTATTATGAGCCGAAGGAATGCGAATCGAGCCGCAGGTATCACTACCCCACCCGATCGCGCCAAAGCTCGCCGCAATTGCTGCTCCAGTGCCACCACTAGAACCTCCGGGGTTACGGCCGAGATTGTAGGGGTTGAGAGTCTGTCCACCGAGTGAGGCTACGGTTGTGATTCCACTAGCCAGCTCATGCATGTTAGCCTTGCCTAGGATTACGACTCCCGCTTCACGCAGAAGACGAACCTGTGAGGCATCATCTGGAGGGACCATTCCGGCTAGAGCAAGAGTGCCCGCCGTGGTGGGCATATCAAATGTGTCGTAGTTGTCTTTCAAGATGATAGGGATGCCGTGAAGTGGGCCACGACGACCCTGAGATGCACGTTCTGCGTCAAGTGCCTCCGCATGAGCGATAGCTGATGGATTGATGCGAATCATTGCATTCAGTCGGGGCCCTTCTTGATCATACGCAGCGATCCGGGCTAAGTATGCAGCAGTAAGTTCTGCCGATGTTGTCCGGCCAGTATCCATCGCTTCCTGAAGCTCGGCGATAGTTGCTTCCGTGACCTCAAATTGCGCTGTGACCGGATGGGCTAAGACAAAGAATGCAGTGAGGACTGCTCTGATGTGGATACGAGCGGAGGGGTAGGTCAGAATCATCACATGGCTCCTGGCTATCCGGGGGTTTTCCATCCTGAGAGGTTGTTAGCTCTGCTTGAGCAAGGGCCTCTCAGTCGATCTGAAGGGCAGCTAAGTCATGGTGGCCGGGAAATATCCAGCCACCATGATGTCTCAACGGGTTAAGCGCAGACCCTCGACTCGGACACCCGGAATCACATGATTAATCCGGACACCCCAGATCCCATCTGAGCGGGCAGCCATTCCTGTCCGGGCAGCGGTGTGCAGTACTGTCCCGTTTGCTAAGAACTGTGTCTCATTGGCCCCTACACGAACCTCAAGGTGATTGACGGATTGGCCGTTTGCATCAGGTGTCGTGATAGCAGCATTCTCGGTACGCCCCATGATGTCATGTACCGTCTCGTCACCAGCCCGATGCCGAATGACGTATGTACCGTTCTGGCCGACTAAAAAGTAGATGTAGTTCTGTCGCTCAGCTTCCAGCGCGCCAGCTCCGTAGATTAGGCCATAATAGTTTACGTGGCCGCTAGGTTCGAGAAGAGTAAAGGTCCCCTCAAGCGTGTAGTTCCCAGAGGCTGTGTTGGCCGGGTTCCACATTGTCACAGCTGGGCCCGTAAATACCTCAAATCCCCTAGCTACTTGAGATCTCCATCTATTCACGGTGACCTCGGGCACGTCGTCGGGATCCGCTGCGTTTGTGCTGGCATCCAACCTCATCTGCCAGCCGTCGGGAGCCTGGGCAGCCAAAGGGACGGTGATGAGAAAGGCTATGGTTGCTAGTGTGAGTCGTCTAATCATGTCTATCCTCTCAGCTGCTTGCAGGGCCGCAAGTATAGGCGCGATCGAGCACCTGGTCACGCGCTCATGACTACTATCAAAGCTCTGGGACTGGGAGTAAGCATTTTTACTAGACTCCCCTCACTGCTCGCTTTACTAGGTTCTCCATCAGTGGGACCTTAAAATGGTTGTAATTAAGGGGCTCGGCCCCCTCGACTGCAGCTGCACCCGCAGATTCGGCTACCTGTTCGCTGCGAAGCTGTCCACGGACTAAACGTTCAGCTTCTTCAATACGCCGCGGGACGCACTGAACCGCTCCACAGACAATCCGCGCCTCCTCGACGGTTGAGCCCTCCATTCGAAATGATGCCGCTACGTTTACGAGCGGAAAGTCCCATACATTTCGGTCGGCAACTTTCTCAAAATAGAAGCTTGCTCCAGACCATCCATTTGGCAGCCTGATGGCTGTCAGCAGCTCTTCTGGCTCTAGTACGGTCATGCGCCTGATGTCGACAGATGGTTGCATGAAGAAGTCATTTGCTCGGACGATTCGCTCGCCCCTTCGGCTCCGAATGACTATCTCGGCGTCTAGTGCGACCACCGCAGGGGCACAATCCGAGGGGGTTACCGCCACACATCGACTCGCACCGAAAATCGCGTGCTCTCGGTTCATCGCTTCAGGTGCAGCGGCGTAGCAACTATTGCCACCAGCACGGTAGCAGTTCACACCGTAGCGGTAGTACCAGCAGCGTGTGTCCTGGGCCAGGTTGCCACCGATCGTTCCTGCGTTTCGGATTTGTGGGCTAGCCACCTGGCTTGCAGCTTTGGCAAGTAGCCCAAAACGCTGCTGAACGATGGAACTATTCTCAATCTCGGTGAGTGTAGTCATCGCACCGATCTCAAGTCCGTTCTCAGTTTCCCGGATTCCCTTGAGTTCTTCCAGTCCCTCAAGGTCAATGACCGCTGAAGGACCACGACTCCGGTTCTTGAGCCAATCCAAACTGTCGTAGCCTCCTGCCAGTCGCCATGCGTCCTCACCGTAGCGGTCAAGTAGGTCTAGGGCAGCTTCCAAATCAGCAGGCTGGTGGAGCTCAAAGCCCGCCATCATATCCTTCATCATGGGCTTGTCCTCACTGAGTATTGACCTGAAGCGGACGGTACGACTGAGGTTGTCCGCCAGCGGCGTTGATGATCATGTCTGCTACTACAGGTATCCGGTTGAAGTAATGACCGCCGAGCGCATCAGAGATTGCACACAAGAGCGCAGCGGCAGCACAGCCCATGAGCGGCTCACCGATGCCCTTCACACCTACGGGGTTGTTGGGGTCCTCTAGCTCGACCGCGGCCCAGTCTATCTCAGACGGGACGTCCAAGTATGACGGGGGTTTTGCCTGATGTAGTCCGACGGATCCTGGAAGTCCCCACCGCGGGTCATATACATGGCGCTCAGAAGCAGCCATACCAAAGCCCATTACGGCCCCCCCTCTGACCTGGTTAGCCAGGCTCTGCGGGTGGAGGACGACCCCACAATCAGCCACCCCTAAGTAGTCGACTATCTCCACTGCACCAGTTTCAATATCAAGCTGAATCTCAATGAATCCGGCTGCGAGCGCTGGCACCATACCAGTTTGTTCGATGTTATCTCGAGCCACGCCGATCAAGCCCGTCCCAGCGAGTTGCTCTGCGGCTCGCCGCGTCATCGGATTAATATCTTCTGGAAGCTCGTTACCGCTGTGCGTCCCACCAAGTTCGATAGCGATGGTGGCAGCTTCCGCGTACGTCAAACGGCGGGAAGGGTTTCTGCGATTAAACACCTCTTCGTTAGCGATGTCATAATCATCAGATGTACCTCCGAGCTCGAGGGCAGCGATATCCTTAAGCTTGCCTAGCGCATCCATGCCGGCTGCGTAGTTCGTTCGGGTCATGGTGAACGACGTGTTACTTCCATACTGCCCATTATTCCACGGCAGACCGCGGCTCGAGTCTCCTCGGTGGATTTCACAGTTGTCCCAATTGTATCCCAGGACCTCAGCTGCGACTCGCGATGTTGAAGCATATGAGTATGTGCCGAGGTTGCCGACGCCAGTGTGGATATGCAGGCGACCGTCAGGAGAGATCCGGAGGAGGCCGTCAAAGCCACTGGATCCCGCCGAATGGAAAGCCTGACCAACACCCACCCCGGTCACCTTGGGGCCATTACGGTCTCCACTCCGAGCGCGACGTGCCTCCCAATCAAACTCTTGGGCACCTAGTTCGAGAGCTTCCCGAAGGTATGCACTGGTTATAGGACCTTGGTTCCCTCCGTAGCGTGATTCTTGAGTTGGCGCATTGATCTTCCGAAGATCTAGCGGGTCGACACCCAGCTCTCGGGCAGCCTTATCAAGTAGCGGCTCTATGGCCGTGTGCATTTGGTTCTGCCCAGGGCCGCGCTGAGCTCCTCGGGGCGGTGTGTTCGTCAGCACCGAGATCCCTCGGTACCGCATTGCAAGCGGAGTATATGTGATGGTTACAGCGCTTGCTGCACTACCCATATCACCAAAGCCTTGGTTCGGGCCATTCTCCTGCACGATATAGAGGTCAACCGCTAAGAGTCTGCCATCTTCTCGGAACCCCATCTTGAGGTGCCCCTGAAATCCTGCTCGGGCAGAGCCTAAGAAGTACTCCTCGGCCCGACTAATTCTCATGAGGACAGGTCGCCCGACTTTTCGTGACATATGGGCGGGGATAGACATGACTGGGTAGGCACCTCCCTTAGAACCGAATCCGCCTCCGCAGTACTCAGCTATGAAGACCAAATCTTCTGGTTCGATGCCTATGTATGCTGCAACTCCTGGCACTGGAAGGCTCTGGCTCTGGCACGACGCATGCAGGTAGCACTTACCATTTTCCCAGTAAGCCATCGCTGTCCGAGGTTCCATCGAATGGTGTGATGTCGATGCGGTAACAAAGTTCTCTTCCAGAACGATTGCAGATTCCGCAAAACCTTCCTCGATATCCCCATAAGACCATTCTGCGCCTGGCTGGCCCATCGGAAGTTGACCCTCAGCGGCGTCTTCGAAGTCGCTTTCTGTCCACTTGATTTCTCGCACGCCTTCGCGTGGCACCACAGTGTTACCATCGGATCGAGCGTTTGGGCCGCCGGGTTGAAGGCTTTCAAGCGGGTCAGTGCAGAACTCGAGAGGTTCTAGGTCCAGTTGGATGTTTTCGATTGCATCCTGTGCAGCTGTTTCACTGGTCGCAGCAATCGCGAGGATCGGCTCACCAACGAAGTGAGGCTCATAGGTGAGGATATTGTTTGCTGCCCCTGGTTGTTCGGGAACGTCCTCCGGGAGAAGGATTCCTACTACTCCGGGCATGTCTAAAGCTTGGGAAGCGTCGACACCAAGTACCCGAGCGTGCGGCATCGGGCTCGTGAGTAGTCTACAGAAGAGCATGCCATCCCGACGGAAATCCTCGGCGTATTTCGCTGCTCCCGTGACCTTGGCACGAATGTCTGGGGGGGTAAAATCCTTGCCGATTAGCTCAGACATATTAGACCTCCCCTGCAGCCGTCATCACGGCATTGAGATAGTGATGGTAGGCTCCACAACGACAGAGGTTGCCCGACATAGCCACTCGCGCTTCTTCACGAGTTGGGTTGGAGTTGCGTTCGAGGAGCGCAACTGCCGACATGACTTGCCCGGGTGTGCAGAATCCACACTGGGGACCTAGCTCATCAATGAAGGCTTGTTGAACTGGGTGCAGTTGACCTTCGGGCCCCTCTAGTCCCTCAACCGTGGTCACTTCACGACTACGGACACGGTGGGTCAGAGTCGAGCAGGCGTAGTAATTCACCCGGTCGATCAGTACCGTGCATGCTCCGCACTCTGCTCGGTCACACCCAAGCTTGGTTCCTGTAAGACCTAGCTTATAACGTAATGTCATAGCGAGAGTCTCACTGGGGAGCACATCAACCCTCCGTGTTTGGCTATTCACGTTAAGTGAGATCAAACGTTCGACACCGACTGCGGTTTGAGCAGGTAGCGAGCTAGTGCAGCCGGCTCCAAAATATGAGAGTCCCGCTACTGTGGCTCCGGACGCTATCACCCCTTTTATAAAATCACGCCTTGTCCAGTTTGGCTGATTCTCGGGGAGGATGACTTCCGTCTCCCAGGGCGGAGGCGGAGGGGTCGGCGAGCCAGTGACAGAGGCGTTGTGGCCGACCTCAGAAAGGTCCATATCGCCCAAGAGGCCAACTCCTGTGTGAGGGTGTGCCAATTAGGGTAGGTTAGGCTCGGCAGGTCGGCAACGTTGAAAAAGGAACGCAACTAAGGCAATCAGTATCGGCCCGTGCCCCTTGTGCTGAATCTTGCTAATGTGATTCTGTTAACTGCCCCGTATTCCCAGGTCTTCAAATTGGACAAAGCTTTATGGCAACTTACACGTGCGAAAAATGTGGCATGAGCGTAAACATGACGTGCGCCCACTGTGGTAAGGAGTTGGTGCACGACACGATAACGACGGACCAAGGCGCTGTGGTCGCGGTTTCCAAGTGTCCTGACGGTGAAGGTATGATCAAGTCACCTATGTGCTGTGCAGAGGATATGTCATGTGACTTGTAGTAGAGTAACTACCCGCGCCGAGAGGGGCGTTTTGTTGGGGGCGATCCGACTTCTTTCGGATCGCCCTTTTTGTTTCCCCGCTACCTATGTCAACCGAAGAACAAGAATGAGAAGAAGAACTCATTGGATGCCCGGGCCCTCACAGTAACCTCCAAATAAGCAGAGCCAGAGGGCTGCTGTCGCAACCCTCCGGCCCTGTGCTGGTGGACTAAACTCCGATCTACGGAAGTGGCGCCGACTTAACCGTGCGAATGATCGCTGCAGCAACCTTGTACGGATCAGCATCCGAGGCTGGCCGACGATCCTCGAGATACCCTTTCCAACCGTTGTTGACTGTGCCAACTGGAATCCGGATCGACGCGCCACGATCCGAAATGGCGTAGCTAAACTTGTCGATCGATTGAGTTTCGTGCAGTCCAGTCAGGCGAAGGTGGTTCGATGCTCCATACACATCGATGTGGGCCTTGATGACTTCGGGCGACGCGCCGAAAGCCTCGCAGATCGCCTCGAACGTGGCCTGGTCACCGCATTCACGCAGTGTGGTGTTCGAGAAGTTGGCATGCATTCCGGATCCGTTCCAATCGCCTTGGAGTGGCTTGCAATGCCAGTTTACCGAAGCTCCGTACTTCTCAGCCGTCCGCTCCAGCAGATAGCGTGCGACCCAAGTTTCGTCGCCAGCGGCCCCTGCGCCCTTCGCGAAACTCTGGAACTCCCACTGCCCTGAGGCCACTTCACCGTTGATGCCTTCGATGTTCAGGCCAGCTTCTAGGCAGAGATCGAGATGCTCCTCGACGATCTCACGTCCAAAGCTGTTCGCGGCTCCTACGGAGCAGTAATACGGACCCTGAGGTCCAGGAAAGCCGCCTGCCGGGAATCCAAGCGGGAGGTCAGTGTCCGGATCCCACAGGAAGTACTCCTGCTCGAAGCCGAACCAGAAATCGTTGTCGTCATCCTCAATAGTTGCCCGGCCATTCGATTCGTGCGCGGATCCGTCTGCGTTCAGCACTTCGGCCATCACCAGAAACGCGTTGAGACGGCCTGGGTCAGGGAAGATCGCGACGGGCTTCAGCACACAATCCGATCCGCTTGTTTCAGCCTGCTGTGTTGAGCTTCCGTCGAACGCCCACATGGGGCAGTCTTCGAGGTTACCGCTGAAGTCAGCCAGAACCTTGGTTTTACCGCGCAGGCTCTGAGTCGGATGATTCCCGTCCAGCCAGATGTACTCTAGTTTCGATTTTGCCATGGTCCTGTGGTGTTATGGGGTAAAAAAAGATTTCTTCAGCGCTGCGGGGAGGCCACGGTACAGTGAAGACCGGCAGATAGGCAAGGGGCTTCGGAAGCCTGTTTTCTTCTCGCAGTGCTACCGGAGGAATGATAGAATGCGTTAAGGCCTAAAGTACCAGCATTTTGGTGCCCTTCACATTGGTGATCTATGGGTACGTAAGTGTCAGTGACGCATCCCGAACTTGCGTTATCACGGCAATAGAGAGCTATTCGCACCTGCCGACTCAATGCCTTTGAGAGTGTACTTGCCTTATGACCTATTCTCGAAGAATCGTCAGACAGTTCACCCCACTAGTGCTGTCATTCTTGGCTTTACTGGTCACAAATCTCCTGCTTCCGCGACAGGGAACGGCACAGTCTACACCTCGTCCGGGCCAACAGGTGGTTTTGGTCACAGGTTCTACTGGCGGACTTGGTCGGGAAATAGCACTGCGTATGGGTTCGCGCGGAGCGCACGTTATCGTGCATGGTAGAAACCGTGAGCGTGGCATCGAAGTTGTGTCGGAGATTGAGGCGACCGCGGCCGGGACTGCTCGTTTTTACGAGGCAGACTTTGCGTCCTTTTCGGATGTGCGCGAGTTCGCACAGGCTGTTATACGGGACTACAGCCGTCTCGATATCTTGGTTAACAATGCCGGATTCGGATCAGCGCCTGACGAAAGGCTTTTGTCAGAGGATGGCCATGAATTCAGATTTCAGGTCAATCATCTCTCTCATTTTCTTCTCACGAGAAGGCTGCTGCCAGTGCTCCGAGAGAGTGTGCCATCACGAATCGTCAACGTGTCTTCAGGTGCGCAACAGCCGATTGACTTCGATGATGTGATGATTGAGAACGAATTCAGCGGGAGACGGGCTTACGCTCAGAGCAAGCTTGCACAAATCATGTTCACGTTTGACCTCGCGCTTGAGCTTAAGGGCACCGGTGTTCTCGCGAATGCTCTTCACCCCGCGACGTATATGGATACAGGGATGGTCCGAAGGGCGGGTGTGACTCCGATGGCTACGGTGGACGAAGGTGCAGATGCGGTCATGCAGCTAATTCATGCACGAGACATCGGCAGTGGGGGCTACTTCAACGGGCTTAGACGAGCACGCGCAAACGCACAAGCTTACGATGATGAGGCTCGTACCAACTTGCGTATGGTAAGTGAGGAGTTAACCGGCGCGCGTTAGCGCAGTGTTACTCTATCGCGACAGTAGGTGCGTGAATTTCAGCAGGAGTTGCCGCTCCTGAAATAGCGGGAGTCCTGACGGATCGCGTCTGACTTCGTCGTAGACGACGTAGATATCGCTTCCTGGCTTGTACTCGTAACGGAAACGGGCGCTCGTGCCGAACTGGTCGGTGGAAGTGTTGTACTGCGAGATAGCTCGTAGCGTCATCGTAGGGGACAGTGCGAAGTCGACCTTAACTGAGGCCAGGTCAAGTTGGAACGAGCCGTTACTTAGGCTCACATCGTTCCGTCCGTAAGAGGCTTCCGTCGAGAAGCGGTCCGTGAACCGCACACCGACGCTGGCTGAGGTGTCAGTTCGGTTGCCGTCGTAAAAAGTCTGTGGCGAATAAGTGAGAGTGTAGTAGACCTTCCGGGCTGGGTTGCTCATGAACGATGCACGGAACTCCCCAAACGAATAGTCTCCTGGATTTAAAGGAACGCCTCGGAAAAAGAAGGTGTTGTCCAAGCGTTCGAACCAACGGTTATACCACAAGTTCAAGTAGGCGCCGTTTTCAAAACGGGTACCCATCATGTAATGCATCCTGCGCGTCACCATCCGGTTCTGCTGGTCAGTTGTATAGATGATGTTCACCATGGGCGACATCTCACGGATACCAAGACGTCCGGGCCGGGGCGTGAACTCAAAGTGTGTCTTAGATGTGCGAATACCTGCCCGTGGCAGGAAGCCAACTTCGGGATTGAAGTCGTCTTGGATATCCCCGTATTCGCTGTAAATCCTGTAATTCTCATCGAGCCAAACCGCATGGACGTATCCAGCCATGTCTCCACGAGTACGCCCAGGTGTTTGAGTCTTTGCCATAAGGCCCGTGATCGTCAGGCTCGCGTGGGGAGAGAGCGAGGTGTCGACCGCGTAAGTGCGGTTATAAAGACGGGAGATACCTTGCGTCTGATTCTTGTTAATGAATAAGGCCCCGACACGCGAGCGGGACAGGAAGTTCCGGCTATAGCGTGTAACTAGAAAGTTCTCCCCAACGAGACCGAGTTCGTTTCCTCGCGTCTGGACATCCATAATTGCAATGTCATTACGGCCCACCTTACCGGTGAGTCGGGCTCCACCTAGAATGGGCACGTTTCCAGTATCGGATAACCCGATTCTTCGGGTAAAAAAGAGGTCTACAATTCGGTTTCCAGGGTTCACCCCACCGACCGTGAATTGTCCCGAATTTTCAAGGAAGAAGTCCCTCTTTTCTGGAAAGAAAAGAGGGAATCTTGTGAGGTTGACCTGCTCGTCGTCGACCTCTGCCTGTGCAAAGTCTGTGTTTGCGGTTACGTCTAGGTTGAGTCCAGCCGTCAATCCATACTTCAAGTCGACACCCAAATCCCGCTGGAAGGAGTTGTCGATCTGTCCCGCGTCTGTGATTCGGCTTGCGCCTCCCGTTACAAAAGGAGTCACTCGCAGGTCACTGCCACGGTTGAGCGTGCGGAGTCCGTTCAGGCTACCGGCCATACTGACGCGGGTAAGTGTGTAGGCTTTTGGAATAGGAGCCCAAAAAGCCTGCTCATTCTTCCGCCCGATGTTCCTCATCAGGTTCAGCCCCCAACTCTGCACCTCTGATTCTGGGAAGCGCAGCGTAACCATCGGTATCGCGATTTCAGCCGTCCATCCATTGGCGTCTTGGCTCGCAGCCACGTGCCAGACGCCGTCCCAGTCTTTGTTGATATTCGAAGTCCCAAATCCAGACTGCCGATTTCTGCGGTTGCCCTCACCCTCATTGGCAATCTGCTGATCGAGTTGGGCTCCAAGGGGATTCGTGACGAACATGTAGGCGGAACGCGAGTCCATAAACGTGTCGAGGATGATCTGGAAATTATCCTCGTCTAGAATTCGTTCTGAGTCACGACGCATTTCTGTGGCGGTGACTCCCATTGGAGCAGAGTCAGTAGCTCTTAGACCTAGGTAGAGCGTTTCCGAATCGTAGAGCACGCGGACCTCCGTGTGCTCTGAAGTGGGAGCTCCCTCGTCTGGTTCTTGTTGCACGAAATTGTCGATTAACGCCCCCGAATCCCAGACAGCATCATCGAGCACTCCGTCCAAAACGGGCCCCTCCGGCACCTGCACTGCATTGATACTATAGAGGCTGTGGCTGTTCTCCTGGGCGGCCAGCGGTCCAGCCAGCCCCAGCATTAGGAGCAACGCTCTGATCCCGGCCCATGCGAGGGCTTCTTTGCATGATTCTAGCATTCCGATCCTAATCTTTGGTGGTGCTCGTAGAGAAGTAACTGTTTTGGGTTCGTAGCCAGGGCGGCCTCAGCCTAACTCTCGCCCGTGAATCCGTAGGTCACTGGTTCGGTAGGACGGAGAGGATTATAGCAAAATCCGCTAGCTTGGCGGAATGGGGTTCACTCACCGTGCGCTTATACTTACTCGCTTATTGGCCTCCGTAGCGGCACGTCCCATTTCTGGGCACTGGAGATGTCGGGCATCCCCCAGTTCTCTCCATTCCAGCCCTGGAAGCCGTCCATCCGGAATGTCCAAAGCCCTGTGGTCATGTCGCTGACCAGTATCAGGCCATCCTCATTGCGAACATCGACGCCAAAGGCGCCTCGCATTACTCCTGGATTATCAGAATTGAGGCTACCGAGGTAAGTGTCGTAGTAGGCTACCGTCTGAGGATTTGACGGGTCAGACATATCGAAGACCTGCAGTCCATCTAGGTAGCCCGAGACGAAGACGAACGGCCAGCGGACCTCGTGGTTGTGTACCAGGTGTTCCCAGTGAGCTGTCCAGGCACCAATCGGGTTCCGGATGTTGGTGACACGACCCTCAAGTGCGGGTTGCAGGTCGAAGATCCTCAGAGGGGCGTACTGGTATTCGGATTCTGCTATTACATACCGGCCATCTGGAGAAGGGGTAAAAGTGTGGCCGCGTGTGATCCCGCTGATTCCGTTCAGGGTGACCAGGAGTTGAGGGTTCTGAATGTCGCTAACGTCGTAGACGTAATAGCCACCTGTCCCTCCTCCGTAAAAACGATCTTGGTCGCTGTCCGGATGGTAACCGACGTAGAGATCGTGATAGCCACTAAGCCCCGGTGACCCTTCAGGAACCGGCACGCGCGATACTAGAGCACCTTCTGGTCCATCATCGACAAGGATCCCAAGGTCGTACACATGGGCGAACCCGTCTGTAACGGTGGTGAATAGATAGACTCGCTCACTAGAGTGCTTGTAGATGAAAATGTTGTGGAATCCACCCGGAAGATCTGGCTCACGGATCCGGGCGACCTCGTGTACCGATGCTGGATCTGGCAAGTCGGTGACGTCTAACACGACCGCACCTAGGTCGGCATTCGGCCCGCCCTGTCGGAATTGGAGGCTCTGGACGACGAAGTAGCGATCCCTCCACTTGAAGTACTTAACATCGCGAGCGCCTCCGACATGTAGGTCAGAGTTCTCGATTATCCATTCGGTGATTTCCTGTGGATTCTCAGGATCAGAAATGTCGACGATGACCATACCGATGGGACCTTCGTCGTAGCTTGCTCGTGCGATATATGCGTAGGGACGACTCAGTTCTTGCTCTACGTCCATATCCGACAGGTTTTCGTCGTGGCCGAGCGGCAAGTGTCCGAGTACCTCAATGTTATCAGTTCCTCGGTTGAGCGACGTCCACGGCGTCGAGGCCTGAGCAGACACGAATGCCTGCCCGACGAATAGAAGGAACCCGAGGGCGCTGAAAAAAGAAAACGCTCTATGTAGGAAGACGAAGGCTAAGCCCTGGTTGCTCATTGAGTCCTCCGATACCTGGCAAATTGTGTGAACGTCAGGATGGTCACCTAGCGAATGTCCGGCAAGATATGGAGTAGGTTGAGTGCCCCCGTAAGCAAAAGTCAGTCCACTATCTACCGGCCTGGTCGATTGGGTGGAGAGAGCAAGGTGAGCTATGAAAGGGTCAGTGAAGTATCTTCAAAGAATGCACTTACTGCACATAGCGACCGGTCAGCGCGCGGCTATCCTGGCATTTCTCCTTGGGATTGGGCTCTTTGCATCAGGCCATTTTGCTTCGATGGCCATTGCTGAACCTCCGTCGGACTATGCACTCGACCCCCTGCCAGAGGGGGGGGATTCACTCACAAGCATAGAAGTAGCGGTTCGGATGCTAGAGTGCATTGACTGTGAGGGTGTGGTTTACTTCTGGTCATCTCGGATGCCTCTCTCTCGACTTGGTATTAGTGAGGTGGTAGAGGCGACTCAAAAACTTGGCATTCACCTAACGCTGGTTGCTTCAGAGGAGATTGAGGAA
>CEUS01224839.1_pt1 | contig 24303 bp, 24 predicted proteins | sample 427031 | NCBI WGS metagenome assembly CEUS01 (sample SAMEA2622837, study PRJEB7988) | marine metagenome | biome: marine biome (ENVO:00000447); feature: marine epipelagic mixed layer (ENVO:xxxxxxxxx); material: "saline water (ENVO:00002010), including plankton (ENVO:xxxxxxxx)" | depth 140 m | reverse complement strand
TTCCGATGATGGTAAGTTAAATGATAAACGCCTAGATACTGTCATAAGTTCTCCTCCTAAAATTAACCCCTATGTCCGCAATATAAACATAGGTTACGTTCTTTAACCCAATATGATGGATTACATAAGCTCTCGGAACAAGTCTTGTTAGGTGCTTCTTCCCTAATTTGGTCGATACGAGCTATGGTATCTTCGGGCGTTTGTTCTGCCCACGGTTTTCCGTCCCAATTTGTTGGGTCATTATCTTTTAAAGCCGACCCATGTGTCAACACTTTCCCCCACTTCTTTTGTAAATCTGCGCTCGGATTAGACGACTTTTGTCCCGCAGAATCTGGGTCCATATCGCTAAACCAATCCATTACATTGCCTAAAGATTGTACGTTATATAGACTCGATTCATATGCAGCTTGTAATGCCATAGCAATTGAAAAGAACGCGTCCCCATGACCCATAGGGCCTTCAGGAGCTTTTAATTCATTGTTTACTGACAATATCTGTTGCCTTTGTCTTTCATCTGCTAATAACTTTAAATTACCAGAATGTACATATTGTTCAAATATTTGAGCCATAGTGTTTTTAGATTTTTGGCTAAATGACATAGAATCCCATACCGCATCTAACCCTCTATCTTCTAATTCACCTCTTGTATTATCTATGTACCCTCTTTGTATATTAAAATTCTCAGCAACCTGATTTAAATATTCAATTTGGTCCGAATAATTCCATCCATCTAACCAAGATTGATGTACTTGTTCGACCTGCGACCCCCTTTTTCTAAAAATTACTAAATGTGATGGGTGACGTTTTTTACCTACATCAAACCCCGCAAATAATAAATCAGATTCATCATCATATTTAGAATAAGCAGAATAATTAATTAAATTAGGATGTTCGCAATTTCGTATATCTTCATCTTCAAAATAAGACATAGTAGTTAAATGTGGAACTAGTAAAAATTCTGATGCAAAAGATTTAGGTCTAGCTTTTTGTTGTTGTAATAACCATTCTTCCGTGTAGAGCTCTGGCATTAATACCCTACGTCCAGGAGCTGGGTCTAACGCAGGCAATACTCTGGCCAAAAATCTTTCGTCTGATTGTAAATTAGTTAATAAGTCTCCAGGTAACATCGGCGTCCCCAATACAACACTTGGTACTCCTTTTAACGGAATATACATAGACTCTGTTAAAAAATGGTCTTCAATTTTGTTTATTTGCCCCAAATTTAAAGGATTATCAGGGTCACGAAGTATGTCATCGGCTATTAATGCTCCGTTAACGTGCATACCTCTTTTAAATGAAAAAAGGCCCCCATGAGCAATTTCCATTGGATAACCATTAACATAATATCTAAAAGAATAATCTGCTTTTGGACTACGATTAACCATCCATTCTTTAAGTTGTTCATTTCGACTTACGGTTTTATTAATTTCTGAAATATGATATCGAGCCATATGGTCACTGTAGGATAGATATAACACAGAACAGTCCCTGTTGGCTTTTAAAAGCCTCCATACACTAAACGCGTGCCCTATAATTGTTGATTTAAAATGGAAACGAGGAAGAATAGCAACGTAGTTCAGCCCGTCTTCAAGGCATTTTTCTAAATCTTCTGTTATAACTCCGACATGCCAAGCTTGAAAATACTCTGGATGGTCAAACGATTGACTCCACACATCTCGCACAAATTCCCAAAAGCTACCAACCTTAATCGCTTGGCGTGCTTCTAGGCCTTGCGCTAATTTAGAAAACGCATCATCAAAGGTTGTAGAATGTTGTCTATTCGTCATTCTTTACTTGCACCAAAGCTTTTAATTTTATAGCTATTTTATTAAGTGTGTCGGGGTCTGAAATTTCGTCAATCAATACAGACATTACGTCTTGTATAAATTGAAGGTTAATCATGCCCTCCATAACTATTCGTTCGCCTTTAATGCCTAAATCTAACGCTTTAGCTGCATCTGAAGCTCGGTCAAACATTTGTGTATTTAACTCGGCAGATGCTTTTCGACGTAAATTTTCATACGTAGATAAGTGTTCTTCTTGTAACCGAGCATACCTTTGAGTTTCAGACTCAGCCACTTTTGCTACCGCATCAGTTCGAGACACTGCTCTAGTTTCTCCCCAGTTATACTGATTTGCCCAAGCGTATATAGTTGAAGGTTTAACAACTGTATTAAACGTATCACTTACTTTTTCGGCTATGTCTTTAGCAGGTTTGCCCTCTAAAAATAATTCCATAGCTTTAGTTTTTACTTCTTGCGCTATTCGTTTTGGCATTAGATATCCTATTGATAAAATGTATTAGAATCCATGGCTCCATAGCCAGCGTCAGACACATGTTGTGAGTCAATGTTGCCACCTAATGGCGTGCCATCGGAATTCAAGAATCTAGTAAAGTCTATATGCCCTGCTGTTTTATTAGAGGCTGAAAAACAAAAAGGAACTTTGACTGTACTATATTGAGTATTAACTTCTTGAAACTTAATTGAAATTTCGTCTTTCGTACATACATTAACCCAAATATGTTCCTGTTCACCTATAGGTTTATAAGTTTTGTTCTTCATAATAGAACTACTAGTTCGTTGTAAATCATCTATCTCCTGATTGTATTTACAATCTGTAAACTTACACCAAATAACCGTGCCATATTTAGCTTTAACATCCTCTATCGTTGGCAAATCTTTTGGAAATGTATCTTCATACTTCCGAATTTTCTTTTTAGCTGGTCCTATGAATGCTTGTCTAATCTCTGGGCCTACTTTTTGTAGCCCTCCTTTTCCCATCATTTTCTATACTCCTTAATTTTAAAGTTCTAAAAGTTCCCCTGTAAATTTACGTTTAATCCATAATGCTATACAGGATGCATCACACCAATCCTGTTCCGAAAAAATATTTCCCCATTTATCAACTGTAAATTCTTTAATAGCCTGTTTATTTAAATTACCTTTACCTAAAATATACTTTTTCCAATGTCTATTATCGACTGGAATACAGTTAATAGTACGCTGGTCGCATAACACTCTAACGGTCTGCACAACCCCAGCAATCTCCATAGTCGCTCTAGGATTTTGAATAAATATAGCTGCCTCTACAGCAGCTTCTATTTCTACTTTTATTTTACTCAAATCTTTGGCAAATTTTCGAGCAATTTCCAAACTTCTGATATTAAAATCTTTATTAATTGACGCCCATTTTCCTTGTGCAATTACGGTTTCAGTAGAATCTACTAGTACCGCATGAACTGCTTTAGATGAACAGTCAATCCCCATATATACAATTGGAGGGAAATCTTGAAAAATCTGCCAATTACTTTCATTCTCGGCCAAACTCTTCCTCTACTATTTCATTCATATCTAATACACAATTGCGTAAATCAGTTACGCATTTTCGTAATGTATCTATATCTTGATATAAAACCGCGTAACGTAACCCACGAATCACAATCTCTGCTTTAGTTGATATATCTAATAACCCGTGACTGTCAAATTCTTTAGCCATTAAAGCCTCCTTTAGAACTCTCTCTACCGAGACTTCTTAAAGTTACTACTCTGCTTACTGCATCGTATGCTGCTTTATATGCGTTAAGTAATCCTGCTACTTTTGTGTGGATTGCTTCCTGTTCTATAACTTCTCGCCGAAGTTGCTTTAAACTAGAATATGTATCAAATGCTGCTCCACGAACTTCTTCGCGAGTTAATTTTTTCTTGCCCGCTGTCTCCCTTTCATCTGCCAATCTATAAATTGCTGTAGCATATCCTTCATCAAAGGCAGCTTCTAAAGCGCTTTTCTTTGAAGTAATGTCAGATAATTGATATTCTAAATATGCTCTATACCCTCCAAACATAGTTAAAAATTCTTCTAATTGTTTATTATCCGAATTCATTAAATTTGTAAAATCTAAATTATAGTCTTTAGTAACATCTTTACTTAAAGGAGGTATATTTAAATCTTTAACAAATGCATCAGCTTCCGATAAAGCTCTAAAAGGGCTCCATTTAGAATTTTGATTATCTAAACTAATCATTGTTTTCTCGATTACATGGGCAATAACGGCTGCCCGTACATTTGTCGGGTTGTTTAGTAAGTCCCATAATCATTAAACATCTGGAGGCAATTTTATCCCAAGCCGAAGAATTTTTTACTTGATAAAATGCTTTAATTTTTTGGTCATTTTTATTTTCATATAAAACAATACCGTGTTCATGTCCCGTTAAATTTAAATAAATTTGCAACTGAATGGTGTGTTCAGGTTTAGCTTCATTTAGTAACGCAAAACCTTTTTGATTAATAGATTTTAATTCGACAATTGTTGCCCCATGTTCGGGATGTTGAATTAAAAAGTCTAAACGCCCTGAAATCGGAGGAATCTCTGACTTTAAGCGAGACTCAGTTCCTAATAAAATTCCCATTTTTTCAAAATATTTCTCATAGCGATAACCTAAATAATCTCCGCAATCAAAAATGCGTCTTGCTACTCCAGAAATTTCTTCGGGCTGTACTAATCCATTATAGCAATTGTATAAATATCTATCACACTCACTACCTAAGGCTGACGGATAAAATACTCCTTTTCTGGGTGGATATGGTTTTTGTTTTAACGTTTCGTCAATATTCTTTAATAACCATTTATCCTGACTTATGGCAAACCGTTTACGTCTATTTACAATTTGTTCAATGCCCGCCATAACTCCTCCAATACCCGTTTCTTTGTATCTGCACGAATATGAAATATATTCCCAATGTCGTTAATGTCCATTAATTCAGTGTCTCGTTGTATATCTCGTTTTTTTAAATGTCCATATACACCATCTGCTTCAATCACTAAACTTAATTCAGGAATCCAAAAATCTACCCTATATTTCCCAAAATGTACTTGTTGTTCATAACGAAACCCTAATTCCGATAAACAATCAGCAATTATATTTTCTTGGTCCGTATATTCGGTAGGATGTATATTCATATAATTTCAGATTTTAGCTGTTCAATTTTTTCGGGATTGTCAAGAAAAATTTGTTTTAACCCATTTAATCCCATTGCTTTATCTTCTTTATAAGTATACCAAGCGCCTGCCCTAGTAATCAAGCCTCTATCTAACGCTTCTCTAATAAAACTTTCCAGAACGTCAATACCACCAGCTACTCTAAATGGAACAATAGCATTACGCCAGTTTTCTCCGCCTACTTTACTTTTTCGTAAACGAATTTCCATATCAAACCCTACACGTTGTTTATTCTCTTCAATCCAACCACTTCGACGTACCTGTAAAAGAAAATGCGAAAAGAAGGTTTGAGCTAATCCGCCAGGCATGTTATCTATAGCTACTGGGCCTAAACTAGAACGTACTTGATTAATAGCCACTAGCGCTGACCCATTTTTTAAATTAGGCAAAAGTTTCGGTAAAGCTGAATTAATAAAACGCGCTTGCCATGCCATAGGATTATAACTAAATTCTTCTTCAGCTACAGCGGTAGGAACTAATCCTGCTATGCTATCTAACACTATAACATCAACGCCAGCTATCATCATTTCGCGTACTATTTCTAACGCTTCTTCGCCATTAGTTGGTTGAGCAACAAGAATTTTTTCTGCGTCTACGCCACATTTAGTTACCCAGTCTGAGTCCCAGGATAATTCCGTATCTACCCAGCCTGCCGTACCGCCTTGTTTCTGCGCATTAGCACATATTTGACTCGCTAAATAGCTTTTACCGACGTTTGTAGGCCCGTAGAGGAGTGTCATACGCTTTTTAGGTATACCACCACCAGTAAGTGTGTCTAATGCGGGTATACCAAAAGGAATACGTTCGTAATCAAACGCAGTATTATTTCCTCTAAATAAATTTAAATTTTTGTTCGCAAGTAATTGTTGAATCACTTGTTCAGCATTATCTTTCATGCGGCTCCATCTAACATATCATCAACTTGAGTATCTACTTTACTTTTCACAATTGCAAAAACTTTATCTACAGTATCTTGCGCTTCCTCTAATTGTGTATCAATAGGTAATTCGGTATCAATATCATTAATATTAACATCGACTCTTCCATATTGGTTTAAGTCTAAATCCCCAATTCTAAAGGTAAATCCTACATGTGCACTAACTTTTGCCATTTTTCTCTCCTATATATCCCAGTCAATATACTGGCTAATATCACTTTTTCTGCTCTGTACCCAATCCTGAACATCTTGTTTATTTGCCCATGACGGTGTACAAATTTCTTGGTCAACAAATAAAGGTATATTAAGACTATTTGATTGCATTAAATTCACAATAGGCTCAATAATACTATCCATTTCGGTATTATGTATTTCAAAAATAATCTCATCATGTACTTGTAAAAGCATTCGACTTTTCTTATCTGCTAAAAATTCCGAAATTTCAATCAAACGTTCGTTAAGAATATCGGCACTAGTCCCCTGTACCAAATAATTAACGCCCTTGTAACTAAATTCAGGTAAAACTTTATATACCCGTCCATATCTATTTTTAATCCAGCCCCTATCTTCTACCGCCTTTTCCACGCCATCAATAAATTCTTTCGCCCCTGTAATGCTATCTAAATACCGTTTTTTGTATTGAGCAGCTTTAGGCATAGTAGTTTGCATTTGTTGAGATAACAACCAAGTACCTATTCCATACATAATGCCAAAGGTAATGCTTTTCGCCATTTGTCTATGTTCTTTAAATTCTGGATGCGTTTCGTCTGAGCCAAATGCAATTTTAGCTGTTTCACTATGAAAATCTACATCCGTTCGATTTAAAAGGTCCTGCATTTCAGGATTATCTAAATAGCTAAGAAACACTCTAACTTCCATTTGCGAATAGTCAAAACTAACAAATTGATAATCTTCGCGAGGAATAAACAAACGTCGCATTGCTACTTGCGTAGGGTCTTTTTCATCATAGTACCCTTCGCCTTTAAAGCCCCAATCGTCTTGTGTAGTAGTAACATCTAAATCTAAATTTTCTAACTTAAAGTGGGTTCTAGGAATATTTTGTAAATTCGGTTCTCTCGACGATAATCTCCCCGTTATGGTTCCCCAATTACAAAACGATGTATGTAAAATTTCAGTTTCAAGATAAGGTTCTAAATAAGTTGAAGATAACTTATACAGAGCTCTATATTGCCGTATTAAAATAGCTAGTGGATGGTCAATTTCTTTTAAGGCCTTCTCACTCCACGACTCTGCGCCTTTCTGCGTTTTTAAACTAGAATAAATTCCTAGCTCATGGAATACTTCTCCTAATTCAACAGTACTGCGCATATTAAATTCTTTGCCAACTAAAGCATAAATTTGTTGTTCAACTCTAGCCTGCTGGTCTTTAACTTTGTTAATAGATTCTTGCGCATAGTCCGTATCAATCTTAACGCCTGTACATTCCATTTCATATAATACCCGCGTCAAATCATATTGCATATGTAATACATCTAATTGCCCGCTAGACTCAACTTTAGGTAATAATTCGTTATAAAGTTTATACGTATAATATACATCTTTTTCACAATAAGGACCAATAAGCTCTACAGAGCCTAATGAATAATTCCCACTAGAAGTTTTAACAGGTGGGTCTAATTTAGCAAGTTCTCTTCTCAATTCTTTTTTCATCTCAAGTTCATATTGCGCTTCTTCCTCGCCATATAAACGCTTAATGGTTTTTGTTAACCCAAAATCTCGGACTTCAGAATGAGCCGTAAGCCTTACTAATAACATAGTATCAATCAACGTTTTATATCGTAAATCTAAACCATCCTCTTCTAAAAAACGTAAATCAAATTTTAAATTATAGCCTATTAAATGAGTCCTACAACTCATAGTTGTTAACAAATCATCTAAATAAGTTAGCTCTAAATTTTGACCTGCGTTATGCCTAAACGGAAAATAAAAAGTTTTAATATCTCCCGATGTTTCGCTTATAGAAACCCCTATCCCACACAGCCGATTTCCCGCATCGACGCTTAAACCATCAGTTTCTACGTCCACGCACCATGTAGGATAGGTGATTAAGTTTTCTATAACCTCATCATATAATATGTCAGTGTTAACTAACAATTAAAATAACGGGCCTTCGTTAGTAGAAGCTACAGGACTTTGGTTTCCGTTATTCGGTTGATAAACTTCCCCATAACGTTCTTTCATATAGTCTATAATGCTAGGTAATTCTACCTCATCTTCTACAGTAGTTTTGTCAAGAGTTGTGCATCTAATATTGTAGGAAGTATCTAACCCACTACCAATTCTCGAAACTCTCAATACTCCTGAAGATAAATCTCCGTTTAAATCATTATAAGCCTCAATCAATTGGTTAAACACAGAATCCCCGCGTCCAAACCCAAGGGCCATAATTTTAAAATCGTTAACGGTTTCTTTATAACGAGTCCCGTTAGCATTACTTTCTATAGGTTCCCAACCTTGGTCTCGTCCACGGTCTGTAATATCTTTATGTACAATCTCCGATACATAACCCCAAAATGCAAATTTGCGTCGTGGTCGTATTGGGTTATCGTATGCATCTAGGTCAGGTACTACACTATCGTCAATAGACGGGTCGGATAATAAATTAACAAATCTAGGGGACCCTGTAGCATTACTATTCCATGTATACATATAATAATCTTGCAAATACCCCGTTTTGTCGTCTACGTCATCTTTCCCAGTACACCAAGGTTGTATAAACACTTGGTCACCATCTCTCAAATAAATTTCTTGATTAGGTACGGATGACTGTTGGCTAGTCCTAGCTTCTTGTTCTTCTCGCCTTTTCAAAATGCGATTTATTCCTGGCATTTTCTGCCTCCTTAATATAAGTTATTACCAAGTATATCTGTTGCTTAATAAGCTGTCAAGTATATTTTTATCTTTAATATCTTGAATGTCTTTATAGGGATACGGAATGTTAATATAAGTAGTTGGAGCTATTTTTCTAAGTTGTTTAAGGGCCTTATCAAGCCCTATTTGTCCAGCTTTATCATTATCTAAACATAACACAAACTCTTTAGTAGGCAATTGTTGTAATAAATCAAGTTGTCGTCTGGATAAATGAATTCCTAATAAGGCTACGGCTTGATAACCATTTTGGTGTAACCACATAGCATCTAAAGGTCCTTCCGTAATGCAAACATAATCCGTTGCTTTTATTTTATCAGCCCCAAATAACAATTGAGATTTTTTAAATCCCGAATTATATAAATATTTTGGTAAAGTTGTTAAACGTCTACTAGCATACCCTACGATACGACCATCAGAATACCTAATAGGAATAATAAAATCGTTATACGGATTTTTTCCACATTGCCATAAATCTAAAAAGTCTTGTGTAAATCCTCGGTCCAATAGCCATTCGGGGTATTCCCCGTTTTTAAAATTCTCTGGTAGGGTAATAGTAGGTAAATCTTCAATATCCTCTTCTACTTCAATTATAGGGCGCGAATTTTCTGTTAATAATATTAATCGGCTTTGTAAATCTTCGTCAGAAAGCTCTAAAGCCCTTTTTAAAAATCCGTACAAACTTCCTTCGCCACAGCCCGCAAAACATATCCACACTCCTTTAGCTGTGTTAATAGCACAGGAAGCATGAGAATCTACATGAAAAGGGCACTCTATATTAAATTGGTCTTGTAAAATCGGAATATTAAAATTAAATGCTAGTAAGCTTTGTATCCAATCAATAGAATCATTAGTAAGAGGTTTCGATTGCATAACCTATTTTCTCCTCAATAATGCCTTTGTTAACATCCCATGCAAAGGTCATGTCTCCTTGTATCATAGCCCCGTCACGAATCTTTAAGCATCTAATTTTTCTAAGTTTTTCGTCATAATCCCCATTTGTATCGTATGTTTTAGCCATTGAAAATAAATAATCAGCTGCAGACAGTAAGCCATCTCCGAATGCTACCGTATTAGCTCTAGGGGGCTCAAACTCATCAAAACTTTCTCTATTAGCTTGAGTTGATACACAAATAGAAATATTTTCTTGTGTTGCTAAAGTTTTAAAATCATTAGCTAAATCATAAGATTTTTCCCATGTATGTTGATTAGCCCGCGAATTTTGACTGCGAATTAAATAAATACCATCTACAATTACAAATTCTGGTTTATATCTTCTGATTAATCGTTTAATAGATTGAATCGTTATCCCGTCATCCCCTTTTATAGCATGACAAATAGAGTGACTTTTCGAATTATTGTTCTGTAAAAATGTTTTGTACGCCTCTTCGTCCTCAAGAGGTTGTAAATTCGCTAAATCTGAATGTAAAAACTTATACCCCATTTTGTAACCTAAAACAGTATCTAATCGGGCGCTGTACTGTTTAGTAGTTAACTCAGGAGTAATAAATAATGTTTTTGTACCTTCTAAAACTGCCGTTGCAGCTATTTCTGTACAAAACCAAGTTTTACCTACGCCTGACCTTGCAAATATTCCTATAAGTTCTCCAGGTTTCCATCCACTGCCAATAGTTTTTAATGCATTAAACGGCGTTGAGATTCCCATTATGCCCTTATTAGCAAGAAGTTTTTCGCGGTCCGCTTTATACTCTTGAAGTCTATCCAATGTACCATCATCGTAAACGCTAATATCATCATCAAACTCTAATTCAATATCAGCTAATTCCGATTGTAAATCTACTACACCTTTTTGCGGGTCTCTGCGTAAAGATGTCCCAAACGAATTAATAACTTCATCAACTTTTCTGTAAATAACCTGTTTTTTAAAAATGTCTTGTACAAAATCCCAACTATAGCCTTTCATGTCGGCATCAACATTAGGAAAGGCGTCTGTTAGTTCGCCTACTGTCGGCATTTTTTTATATTTATTTACAAAATCTTTTACCCAATTTAACGCATCACCATGGGCGCTAAAATGGCTAGCTGTATACGGGAATTCATTTAATTTTTCTATATCTAAATTACATAAAATCGCCGACTCTACTTTAGGATACATTTGAGAATTCATTTCATCCAATCGGGAATATTCTTGCATTGTTACCTCTCTGGTATTTCTGTCAAAATTGACTTATCCTCCAAAATATAATAAGAAAAACCTACAAGTTTATGGGTCTGCTTTAAAGATTTTGCTTCGTTAATATTTTTAGCTACGCCAATTTTTACGATTGTACCATCATTTTTATTTACTGCGATAACATCATATACCGTAGTAAAATCAGTTGTCAAGGATTTATTTTTTAAAAATCCTCCAAGTCGGTTACGGAAACGTTTTTTCATCAAAATCTCTGTTTATTACAAAAGCGCGTATCTTTTTTTGAATCGCATTACGAGTTTTATAAGCCGAGTCTCCTAAACGTTCTGAAATATATTCCATGGTCATTCCTTCTAAGCGTAGCTCTAAAAATGTCAGTTCTCTAGTGGTTAAATCAGCACGTTTAATTAAATCCATTAATTCTACGTTGTTAATAAACTCTAAGGCAGTTAAATCTGCTAATGAATTAGCAATTTCATTAGGTAAAAACCCTTGTGGATTATCGTCAACATCCATACCATCAATGCTGTATGTAATATTAACGTTTTTAGTTTTTTGGGCTTTAGAAATTAATGTTCTTAATGTATTAACCATTACGGTATGAAGGTAAGTATGAAAAACCACGCCTTTGGATGCGTCATAATGGTCAGCTGCTTTTACTATAGCTATGCGCAATTCTTGAGCAATATCATCTCTATCCATACCATTTACAAATGTGGTCTGTAAAAACTTTTGGACTTTAGGTTCCCATTTTTCTAATAACTCATCATTAATATCCACTATTAACTTATACCATCCCGTTGTCCCAGACCGTAACATTTCTGGCTACAATAAATATGTGCCCGTCCTCTATAGTACCTTTGAATTACATGACTTCGTTGTAATTTAAATTTATGATGGCAGAATGAACATTCTACATCCACATAAAAATATTTTTCCTTACAATCCCCCGTTGGACATAACTGTTGATTACGCGGAGTTCGTGCCCCACAAACCAAACACAAAACTATTTTTTTCTTATAGTTAGGTTGCCTATTATGTAATCCTGCGTCTTTTAAGACTTTATAAACATATTGTCGAGATACATCTAATTTACGACTTATTTCTGAGCCCGTCAATAAGGGTTTCTGTTTTCGCAATCTAATAATTTTTTTATCAGTACGCATTACCCGTTTTTAAGTTTATCTAATTCTGCTTTAAGCTCTTGAATAGCTGCTACTAATGGGGCAATTAATTGTTCATATTGTAAAGACCATATATCCTCATCATCACTATAAATAGATATATCTTCTGAATAACCTAAATTTAATAATTGAGCTTTAACATCTTGCGCCGAAAACCCGAATTCAATTTCTGTTTCTTCTAATTTATTATATTTAATAGGAGATAATGCCATAATTATATCAAGACCGTTAGTAATATCTGTTATATTTTCTTTTATTCTAATATCAGAAGTTACGTTTACATTACTTTCGGACCAAAAACCGTGCCACGGATAGGCATTTGTGCCTATTGTATGGGAGTGCGTATAACTTTGGGCAGGACCACTACTCATAGTTCCATTTCGGTCAGGAATTATATTACCATGCACAATAGTTGTTACTTCATGGTATGTATTTCCTGTATTTGTAGCGCCTTCCCAATTTCGCCCTATATATAATTTGGCAGCATGTTCTGAAGCTATATTTCCATTAAATCCAACGCTTAATAGTTCCGTACCACCTACTGTAAAACCTAGCATATTACCAGTGGTAGTGGTCATTAACCACATTCCTGCGCCTTGGTCCTGTTGAAAAGAATACGCGGGACGTATATCACACAAATATCTATCAGCCCCTACCGTTGTGCCAGCAAGAGTGCCTGGATTATAATCCGCACTAGCATCGTTATCAAGTAATTGGTTAAAGGGAAGCGCTAAAATATTTCCACATTCAAATTGTCGTCCAAGAAAAGCTTCTAAATGACTGTTATAAGTTCCTGACGCTGCGGAAAACGAACCTGACCTTGCTACAGTAAACGCAGTATTATGTGTTATAGCCGCTGCTGTAGTTCCCATATATCCTCGTTCTACGGTTATTGCATCTTCACTCCCAACAGTTGTTTTATTTATAACTCTAAGTTTTTCCCCCGTTCCAGCAACAGTAAGTTCAGCTTGTCTTCTAGTGCTTCCAGGGTCTAGCCACGCATCAGTGCTTATTACTAATACAGTATCAGTAGCAGTATAATCAGTTCCAGTTGTTAAAAATTTCATAGTGGTTCCGCCAATACTGGTAACCCCTGCATTTGGTCTTCTTATATCAACTGATGTTCCGTCAGCACTAGCATTAGTAATTCGTATGTCTTCTTGATGATTATCTGCGTGTTGGGCTACATCTATAAATAACCTATCTCCTGGTTGTATGTGAGCAAGTCTTCCTCTAGGAAATCCAGCGTAGTAAGTTCCACCATAATGAGCTACTAATGTGGCAGTTGTACCGTCCGCTGTTAAAGCAGCATCATCAAAATTTAATGCTACTTTGCCTCCAAATTGACTAGCTTCAGTGTTACTAAAGGTTCCGTCAATAGTTAAATTGCCGTGAATTGTTAAGCCATCCCCTACCAAAGTCATTTCACGTACACCGCCTACAGACCAATCTAGTTGGTTAGCAGCTTCTTGATACATACCTGTATCTAAATCAGTGCTAAAAGAATAAGTAGGATGTAATTGAGATTGAGCTGTGCCTGTGCCCCAAGTACTCCCATAAAATCTAGGAGCTTGAATAGCTAAATTATTAGCAACAAGGCGTGAAGCTACTTGTAAAGTTTCATAATTTGTAGTCAAATCTTTTGGAATTTCGGGATTTCGTTGTTCTCCTCCATCATCATGTATAATAAGGTTTCTGCCTCTACCTGGGTTATCTCCTGTATTATAAGCACTATCTTGATAAGTAGTCGAACTCATTGTATACCCTTGTCTATATATCTCGGTAGCAGTTTGACCAAAGTTACTATTTACCCATGTTTTAACCGCTGTATTATCATTATGAGTAGCTGCACTTGTTCCTTCTTGCCCTCTAAGTACGGTAAAACGCGTAGTACCTGAAATAGCTGTAATTTTCATTACTTCACTATCAACAAGAAAATATTGTCCTACTAAAAATCCCGAAGTGCTATCAACGTCAATCTGAGTTTCGCTATTATCCAATGCTTCTGCTAATTGTGTAGACGACCTCGTTTCACTTAATACCGCACTAATATTATGATGAAACTGTAAAGGAATATTAGGAAAAGTTTTTGCTTCATTATGTCCTTGATATCCTTTAATATTAGCATTATCTACATATGAAACACCTGCTGTACCATTAAAACTACGTGTAACAGTTAATACTGAACTGCTGTCAACTGAATCAATTTTAATTTGTTCATGTACTTCGGGGTCAGACCCATAGTTAACGCCTGACGTAGCAATTTGAATAATATCCCCCGCTACAAATCCCGCAGTCGAGTCAAGTGTGATTTCTGTGGCCGTCGCATTTAAATTCCCAGCCATATTAAGTGTCGTAGTTTTTTGCGATGGGACAGCATATAACGTTCCTGTAGTTGCAATTTGTGTCGTATTTTCAGGCGCTTGTGAATCTCCAACCGTAATTCTTGGAACGCCCATATTATCCATCGAAACAGCTTTTACTTGCGTTCCTCCGCTGTTAGTAAATAAATGAAAACCTGCTGAGTTTACAGTTAATAATTGATTAGTAGACCCGCCTGCTGCACTAATTGAAAACCCTTGTTCTCCATCAATTGCTCCAACATTATTAGTTAATTCTAATATAGCTAACCCCTCATAATCAGGTGTGCCCCCGTTTAACGTTGTATCATCAGTAGCCGATAAAGTTACGTTTGTTTTAGCTCGCCCTAAAATAATATCCCCTGAATCAGATATATCAGTATATAATGTCTCGTTCCCGTTAGAAGCGTTAGCTACTATTTGTAAGGATTGATGGTCATTAGTTAAATTTGTCAAATCCTGTTCCGCTAAAGGTCGTAAAAATAAAGTATGCCATTGATTAGCAGTATTTCCACTACCACTTATGTCATAATTACCCGTTTTTAAAATATAACTTTTACCATCAGGATGCGTAATTAACGTAACTGTAGATGAAGTTCCATCATTTGCTGTAACTTTTACAGTTTTGTAATTATCGGCTGCTGTACTGCTATGCCCAGCTTGAATTTTGCCATTAGAAATAGACCAAAAAGTTCCACCAGATAATAATGTGCTGGGAAAATCTACATCTATCGGTTTAGTTGAAGGTACCGTTGCAGGAATACCTTCATCATTAATATCTAAGCCATACCCATCTAAATAAGTAGTTAACACCCCATTATTTAACGAATAACGTATACTTGATAATAAAACTTTATAATTTTTATTCCATAAATTATTTTTAACTTGAACGCAATGCCCAGGTTCACTAGGAATATAAACAGCTATGGGTTTACTAGCGTCTAAAGCTGTGCCGTCACTAGTGTCCGTAGCAGACGCGCCGTATGTAATAGTAGTACTATTTACCGCAGAAACATAAGCATAACGAGTTACAGTTTTTCCAGATGTTGATAATTCAGCTACAGACATACCTACTTTTACCCCGTAAGATAAAGGATTATTTCCAGGCGACGTGCCATCAGCAGGTGTAAATGCTCCAACTCCTGTAATTGCCGTATTATCATTATGAGAGGCTGCTGTGGTACTATTTACTCCTCTACTTACTGTAAAAGTATTTGAGTCAATAGCCGTAATTTGCATTTGTTCGTTTTCACAAACAATAATATCATTAACGCTAAAACCAGAAGCTGAATCTACTACTAATTCTGTAGCGCTAGTATTAATATTTCCTGCCATGTTAATTTGAGTTGTTGCTGTCGGTGCCGTAGCAAACGTTAACACGTTACTGCTTCGACTAACATTTGCAGCTGCTGATTCTAATTTAACATATGGATACCTAACCGTACCTACAGTTGCCCGTGTAATTTGGCCTGTAGAAGTTGTATCTAAAAGACTAATAATTTCATCTCTAATTGCATCTCGCGCTATATTTATTCGCGATTCTAACCTATAAGGTTTTACGTATGACAGTTTGGTTTTACGTCGAGCTGTACTTGGGGTCAAATCTATGTAATAACCTGTTATAGCTGTATCGTCATCATGAGCAGCAGCAGTTGTTCCGTTATATCCGCGTGTTACAGTTAACGTATTAGTACTAATTGCTGTAATTAACATTTGTTCCGATTCGCAAGTAATTATTTGATTTACCGCAAAAACGGCCCCAGAATCAACATCAACAGCTGTTTCGCTATCATCTAACGCCTCATTTAGTTGAGTAGCTGCTGTAGAGGAAGCCGCCGTACCTGCTGTTAAGAAAAATCTTGTACTGCTTGAAGATGTTGGAAATGGGTCAAAAGTTAATCCTGTATAATTAGTAAACTGATAAGTTGTGGCTTCATCATAAATATTTGAAACAATTATATACTGAGAAGACCCTGTACCGCTTTGATAATGTAAAGTTGCGCAAGGATTTACAACTGTGCCTGTAACTGTTGCATCGTCACTATGGCTTGCAGCACTTGTGCTACTAGAAGCACGTGTAACAGTAAAGGTGTTTGTAGACGTATTAATGGCAGTAATGGTCATTTTTTCGCTATCTACGGTTATAATTTGCCCTACAACAAAATCAGTTACAGAATCAACTACAACTGAAGTTACGCTAGCATTTATAGCCCCATTTAACGCCGTTGCTGGATTAGCTCTATATAACAATAATGGATTTGTTGCTTCTGCTTCTTTATCTGTACCTGTAGGAGTTTGAAATTTTATATATGTTAATCGCTTACCTGACCAATCTAATGCTCCTACAATTGTTCCAGGTAAAATTTCAAAGCTTGCAATATTTTCATATTGAGTATTCATGCCTGAATCTAATACAGCAGTTTCTGTATAATGCGCAATAACAGAAGTATATAATTCAGCAGTAGATGAATCAAATTCACAATCACTTAACATGGCTCGTTTAAAGTTTGTTTGTCCTCCCCACCCAGCTGAGGGATACTCAATTGTTACCCCATATTTAGTAGGGTCTGCTGATGTGCTACCTCCTACTCCAGGACGAGTTCCGCGCCTAAAATAATTAAAATCCACATTTGGATTATGTGTAGATACTAAGCTTGTAATATTAGGGTCTACGTAAAAATCATACCCAAAATGTTTATTGTCAGTCGCACTATGTGGGTCTGTCATAGCTAGTGCGTGAATAGTTCGTAGTAATTGCCCTTTTCCGCTTTTTGTAATATCTAAGGCATCTTTATTATTAGAAGTTTTTTCGCCTGTTGTTCGTTCGTTCTCAGTAAAGGCTACTTGTGAAGCTTCAAATTTACTTGTATCATCCGTATCAAAATTAGACGATACAGTACTTAAAATTTTTTGTACTACCCCACTTCGTTTTTGAGTGTCAGGGGTTTGGCTACTCGTTTCAATATCAATAGCTTTTAAGCTGTTTGGAGCATTATCTAACGCATAATCTGCTAATTCTGCAGACACTTCACGTAACCGTAGACGTATTGTGCTTCCTGCTTGTAAACTATATTGATTTTGTTCTTCAACAACGCGACCTCTATATAGCATTGTGCCTGTTTCTTCATCTCTAAGTCTACAATCCATAAACTCCGTAAAAATACCTGTTAATTTACCTTGTGAGCTATTAGATGCGCTTTTGCTAGTTGTTGTTGAAGAATAATTTTGAGAACGGTTACTTAACAAAAGCAATGCTATTCCAGGCGCATCTATTGTTTTTTCAATTTCACAACTTAAAACTGCATTAGAATTAGCGTGTGTTAATGCTTGAACCCAATTGGTTCCATCAAAATAATCTAATCTAATTGAAGGACTAGGCATTTTTACAACTCCCTAAAACGTAACATCAGCACGAGATTTGCAAATAAACTGCATTTGAAATTCCCATCTATTTTCTGCTCCAGCATTTTGGCTTATTCTACATGTTTGTAAAGCTACTACATATACTGCGCCCCCTGTTTCACTGTTAGTACCCGAAACAGTAGATACAGCAGGACTAGCTCCATTCGTCTCAGCTCCTACATTATACACAGGAAAATTAGCGTCACCAATTTCTAATTCTAACTCTTGGTCTGCGCTAGCCATCCATTTATATAAAGTTTCTTCTAATTTATTTTTATAGGGTACGTAATAAGTTTGGGATACATCAGTATAATTACTTGTGCTTGCCCAATATTTACGGGTTATACTCATACTTTCCATATTTTCAAAACCACTGGTAGTTGTACTTGCAAGACCTACATTATCTACTAAACCTCCAATTGAAATAGCAGGTCTAAATAATCCTAAATCAATAATTTCAGGAGCTTGTTGAGGTATTGGAATTTGAATAGGACTTTTTGCAATATTAATTGCTACGGTATCCGCTTTTAACGCATACCTAATATAGGTTGTACTTGTTGCGTTATTATCATGCCCACAATTTCTTAATAAAATAGCTAAACTCATATATTTTTCCTTTTATTACATCCAGCCGTGATGGCTGTCTTCGCCATAAATATCATGGCTTCGCGCAAATACGCCTTTATCAATTTGCATATTATGGTTTCGTTGTTCGGTATAACGTTGCCTATCTTTAATGTCCCATGATTGATATGCTTCAGTACCACCAACTAATAATGGGAGTCTTCCAAACATGCGAAGAAATTCTTTCATTTCTTCGCTCATTTCGTACCCTGGCCGAGGGTTATCCTTCATGCCTACAGGTCCTGGAGGAGGGGCAAATCCGTAAACCCCACTTCCAACATTTTTTGTCACATTTGCTGTGCGTGAATTGGATAATGCAGTATTTAAAGCATCCATAGCTATTCCAGGTAGTGAGAGTTTGCTTTTGTCAAAACCATTTTCCCAGAGTTTCATGCTAACTGACTTATTATCTGCCCAAAAGCTAAAATAGTTGTGTAAACCTACCGTTATAGCCTCAGCAACAACACTTCCAATATTACCTAAACCACTAAACACATATTCTAAATCATCTCCGAACGCTTCAAATATAGCTTTAACATCGACGCCAAAACCTGTAAAGAATTTTTGGAAATCCCCTGAAACAGCCCACATTAAGTCTTTGACAAGAACCATATATTTAGGAAATTCTTTTGTAAACCAACTATAATATTGTGTAATATTATCTTCTAAATTAGTTATAGTTTTTCCAATATACTCCCCTACTGCCTCTATAAACTCCCCTATATTTTCAAGCTCAACGCCTAGGGCTTTAACGCCCATATCATATCCGCCGCCAGTAGTTAACCAAGCTGCTAAATTGCCCAAATACTCAAGTGCCCCAGAAAGGGCGTTTTCTGTACTTTCTAGCCAAGGCAAGTTTTTTTGTTTCCATTCCGTAATTGAAGTCCATAAGTTTCTTATATTTGTTTCTATCGTACCTAAAATAGGTATTTCATTTTTTAAATAATCCCAAAAATCTGACGCAGCGGCAATGTACCTATCCATGTTATCAGTTATATACGTAGCAATATATGGTAAAAATTTAGTTACAAAATCAACAATAATTTTGCCGATAGCCATTAATAAATCTGAAAATCCGCCTTCTTCCATATTAAAAATTTTCTTTAAAGCATCTATAACAGGCGATAAATATTCTTTAATTCTTGGTATAGCAATTTCAGCAGATTCTCTAGCGTATTTTGCTACTTTAGGAATAAATGAAGCTAACGTTTTAATAGCGGGAACTACAATAGGTAAAAACGGAGCTAATATAACGTCAACTAAAGCTCCTAACAATTGAAATATTGAACCAATCGTGCTAGTAAATACCTGAGATTGTTTTAAAACTGAACCTAAAGAAAAACTAATTCCTGCTTGTTGTAAAGCACTTTTTTCTCTTACTTTTTCAGCTTCTTTAGCATACTCGGTTTGTTTTTTAACTTGCTTGCGAGTTTCTTTATCTGCGCGTGAAACATCGCTCCCCGCTTGATTTCTAACTTCTACTTCTATTTTTTGTGAAGGCATATTTATTATCCATTATTCGCAATGCGTTGTTGTCGTTGTCGCTCTTCTTCATTTCTTTCCGCAATGGCTTGCTCGTACGCTAACACTATATTTAATTCTGCTTCGGAAAAATTCATAATTACATCGTAAGGTAATCCTAGTTTAAGTAAATTTAAAATTATCCCCCAATAATTAAAAATAAGTCTTTCCCCTGGTTGTAGATTTCCTACTCCCGATAGAAAGACTCTTATTCTTTTTTTACGTTTGATGCACTTTCTTCTTTATCGTCTCCATCAAATGCTTTAGGTACTATGGCTTCTAAAGCATTACCTAATCTACTATCTATAGAAATTAAAAAACTTTCCGTTGTTTTACCCCAAGGAGCATCAACAATCATTTCTCTCAAAGAAGCACGAACATATTCTGCGCTTTGAAATGCTGTATTGCCGTCATTGTCCCATGTAAGGTGTTCGGAAAGAAGTTTATTTTTACGCGCCCAGCTTAACGGTTTTATGGTAATCTCAAAAGTATCACCTGTTTCTTCAATAGTAACAGTCTCTACTTTGGTGCTGTCGGTAATCTGGTATTTTGACACGTCAAATGATGACGCGTTTTTAGTTCTACTAGTTGTAGCCATCTGTCCTCCGCTATATTTAGTTTTTCTATTGGCTTATGGGTAATAATGCTCTGAATCTACTACGTCTATCTTCATATTACGGAAAAGAATGTCTGCATCAACTTGGAATGGGTTGTCTCCCCCAAAATCATGTTGCGCGCTTCGTATGAAAGCTCCTTGGTTATTGCCCCCCGTACCTGCACTACCATCATCTGGAATTGTAATTGTAATAGTATCGTTAGTTCCTCGTGTAAAGGTTAACGTTATATTAAAACCAGCTTTTCCAGAACCGTAGTCACCTTCTAGTAACATTTCGGTAAATAGTGTTCTTGCAGCAGTACTAGCTGAAGTTAGTGCATCTGGTAATGCAATAGTAGCTGACATCGAATATTCTCTTCGATTTTCTTTTGTCTCTACGGGACCCTTACGGCGTCCCATTTGCTTTTGTATATAATATCGCGCTTCTTCACCATTAGATATACTAAGAGTAAAGTTACGTAATCGGGCAATTGTTTGCCCAAACATTGATACTTCTCCTTGTGAGAAATAATATGGGTCTGTTGTTGGGAAATTTACATCATCACTATCAATTTTTTGCATCAAAGAATAAAAAGGATGGTTGGTGCTACTTGAAAATCCTGTGTTATATTGTTGGTTGGTTATCATGCCTAAAAATTGTACTCCGTCCCATGACATTGTGACCAATCCGCCTTCTTCTGCCGAAATAGAAGCACTTCCAATTTTTCCACCATAATATCGGCGGTCAAAATCTTTATCCGCATCCTCGTCGGAAGCTCGCATATGAGCATGCCAAGTGACAGAATCTAAATCCGTTTTTTCTGTAATTGCGTGAGTAAAAGTAGCTACAGTATTAGAGGGAGTTGCTACAGTAGTTCCCCCATCCGTAGTCATTACAAGATATACAAATTCATCATCAGCATGGTCAAATTGAAGAGGATAGTCTAATAGCAAAGCAGTTGTAGAGTCTGCGCCTATATGTTGTCGTACTTCTGAGGTAGAACTAGATTCGGTCGCTTGTGTCGTTGACCCTGTAAAAACTATATAGCTATTTTGAACAATGCTCCCAAATGCAGCATCTACCGTTACGTGAACATCACCTTTTTTTACTGCGCCATTAATCATTGCCCCATAACTAGGGTCATTACTTGAACCTGCTGTATTTACAAAAGCAGTTGAAGTAGCTACTTGTCCTATTGGAAATCTTAAAGCTTTTCCGTTTAAAAGTACAAAGCCTCCTATGGAACCTGTATAAGTTTGTTGTCCACTATATGCAGCAAAAAAGTTTCGTTTAGATGCAGTACCTAAAAAATATCTAGGCTCAATTGATGGAGCCATATCAGGTAAATCTACAGTTTCATAAACGCCTGGAATAAGGTCAATATATTTATTTCCATCTGTGTCGGTTACACCAGTTACTACTTGAATATTAGTATTATCTGGATGAAAAAACGCCGTAGGAGCATCTAAAGTAAGACCAGTTGTTCCATCAACATATTCTACTTTCCGTACTTCGGAAGCTCTGGTAGTACCACTACCACTAACTTCAGGTCCTATTTGAATAAATTCACCAGCTGTAATGCCCGATAAAGCGTCTACAGTAAGAGTTCTTGTGCCTGCAGCATATCCAGCTGAATTATTAATTACTGCTGACCCAGTACCATCTGTTACCGCGCTAGCTAATTCTGGATGACCTCCTTGGGCAGCTTCTACACCAAAAGTTAGTTGCGCTTGGTCCGACCTATATATTGCCATATTTCCTCCTCAATTGAAAAAGAACATTTGCGTTCTTTATATTATACTCATTTTTCTTAAGTTTCTGCTGTAATATGGGTATTTACAACAAATATTTCTACCATACCTGACCATATGTTTAATTCTTCCCCTATTGTTTCATTAAACATTGAAAACTGAAGTCGTTGAAAATTCGTCATGCTATGTCTTCTTGCATGACATATTCTTCTAATTTCTGCCATTAAATCATATAGCCGTTGTCTGCTTACTTTAGTCCTTAATTCTAAAGAAACAGCATAATTTCTGTCGACAAACTTCCAATTACCAATCGGAACTTCATCAAGGGTTGGAGTTCCTGGTTGACCAATTAAATAATCAGCATTATTTAAATCAATACGCATCGTCGTAGTTTGCCCACCGTTATACTCAATTAACGTAGGCTTTGTCACATTTGATGCATTCCATTGTGAATTTAACTCACTAATTACATCGGTAACTGGTAATGGTTCAGGCATTTTTTACCTCTAAAATATTTCAAAAGCTTTTAAGCTTTCTAATTGTTCATCAATTTCTTGTTTCCAAGATTCCATTCGTTGAGATAGGGTAACTCTATCCATACCACTTACTACCATGCCCCCAAAATCTGCGTTCTTAGTAATTTCTATAGCTACTAATTTTTTGCATGATTCGTGAACAACTCCACTTTCACGTACATCTGTATGTAAATCCCTGCCGTTTAGATAAGTAACCTTAATGGGCATGGTAAATTCGCCACCGCCCCATCTCCATATAGGAGCGTTATAAGATTGAAATCTAGCTGGTAATAGGAAATACCTAGAAAAATGTAAAGTGCCTGTATCTGGTACTAAGAAAAAGTCTTGTTTTCGTCCTTGTGTTTTAGTGTCCCAAGAAGAGCCATTCCAAATTTTAAAGTCAATAATTTTATAAGGGTCTGGTCTATCTAACTTAAAACCACTTAAATTAAACTCGTGCATTTCCCCGTAAACAATATTCGGTCTCCATGATTTTCTAGTGGTAAAATCAATGTAAGATTGGGCGCTGTTAATTAAACTTTCTACTTGCTCTTTAGTTGGATAGGTAGAGGTAGTAAAATCCGTTCCTCCTAATACGCCCCCCATTTGTAATAACTCATAAATGTCTTTGGTTGAGCAATAAGCTGCTACTGGGCGCATCTGTATACGCTTAAACGTAGGGTTTTGTGTTACAGAAGTAGGACTTGAAATTCGTATCCAATATTTTGTAGTGCTGTTTATAGCTGTTGTAGCCCAACTATCTAACCGATTTAATGGAAACATTTCGGCGCCGTCTTTATCAAAAGCATACTGCGCATCTTCGCTATCGTCAGGGTCCGTAGCATATAAAGCGGATGAAGGGATAAATTCAGTCCACGCACTACCATTATAGTATTCATATTTTAGCGTACCAAGAGTGCCTGCTGTATCAATATCAAAAACAGCCATGTCAAACTTGCTGTCATGCCCCAGATACAAAAAATGACTAGTTTCTACAAAGGCGCCAAAACTTGTCCCTCCAGGCTTTTGTGCCTCTAGGGTCATATCTCCAAAAGAAGAACCGTTATAGGTTAACACACTTGTAAAACTAAAATCGGTTGTAGCCATTTATCTCCCCATTTGGGAGTTTACGATGTTTCTGCTGGGTATTCTGCTGACCTTTCTAAATTATCTTCCGCAGGAACTGCAACTTCTTCCACTGGTTCTACTGGTGTTTCCGTTGCTGTTTTACCCCTTAAATACATCGCCACCCCATTTAAATTTGCGATTTGAGTCATCATCGTATCTCTTGTTTGGTCAAGTTTTCTCATTTCATCAACCAAATTTTCTATTTGATTTACTATCGCCTGTAAATCTTCTTGTACGTCTATCTC
>CEUS01086277.1_pt1 | contig 24340 bp, 22 predicted proteins | sample 427031 | NCBI WGS metagenome assembly CEUS01 (sample SAMEA2622837, study PRJEB7988) | marine metagenome | biome: marine biome (ENVO:00000447); feature: marine epipelagic mixed layer (ENVO:xxxxxxxxx); material: "saline water (ENVO:00002010), including plankton (ENVO:xxxxxxxx)" | depth 140 m | reverse complement strand
GGGCAGATGCAATGTTTAATACAGATCGTATGCCATGGTGTATAGATGGCTGGTAGAAACAATTAAACCAGGCCATGCATCAACATCATTGTCCAAAATAACATGGAGGGAATCATCTTGTATTCTCAGTGCTCACGTGCGTGAATAACATGGGCAAAATATTGAATTCATGTCAAAATGGATTAGTGTTATTTTCTGCAATAGTGGTCCTTTCCTCAGTATCTTGTCAGGAAGCAAGTGAATCAAATGGCAATAAAAAAGATGACTCGGAGCAATCACTATACATCGAAAAAAAACAGCTAATCGAATCTTCAAATTCAGCAATTAATCCTGTCACACCAGTTGCTCCAGCCTCAATTGCTACCCCAACTGCGACCGTTGCACCTACCCCTAAATCAGTATATGAAGAGTCCCCAGATATTTTTGTTGAGGCTCCTGAATTTGAACTATTAGACGATACTGGCTCAAAAATATCGCTTTCAAACACGTTATTTAAAAACGAACTAGCGATCTTAATTTTCTATAGAGGACATTTCTGAGGAATTTGCCGTAACCAACTCGTAGAGTTGCAAAATTTTTATGAGGAATTTCAGAGGCTTGGAGCAGAAATAATAGCGGTTAGTATGGACGAACCATTAGAATCTTCTAAGATGGCACTCTCCACTCAAGCTTCCTACAAAATACTATCTGACCCTGACGGTCATGTAGCAAAACTTTATGGAGTATACAATCTTCTTGGTGACGGTATAGCCACTCCTGCAACATTCATTATCAGCAAGGATCAGAATATTGAATGGCAATACATTGGGCAAAACGTTGGAGACAGGCCAAACACAGAAGCAATATTAGATGCGATCAAATATTACCTCAAATCGAAGCAGATTTTATAATAACTCAAGTATGAATTTCGAGAATATCTTCATCATTCAAGATGTGATGCTTTCCAACACGCTGACCCTGAAATTTACCTGAACGGCCCCACAATACGGCATATTTGAACCCCCCAGCCAGTTCCTTGTGCAATTTCAGCGCCGCGTCTTCGACTGTAGAACCGTTTTTAAGTACTATAGGATTACTTTTATCTACCTCTTCCAAAATATCTCTTGGCGACTTTGGATAAACTCTCATTAATCCCAGAACTCTAGACACTTCTTTGCCTAAGTCATCTAAACCATATCGTTCTTCCGCACTTGTCATAACAAGCGAATATTGATCGGATACATGATTTTGCAATTCTTCGAAACCGTCCAATGAACCATCCATGTCAGCCCTGCTTGCTACTATAATGGTGGGCTTATCTAGATAACTTTGTGTTCCGTCATAAGCACTGATTTCGTTAACCATATTGAAACCCCAGTCAGACAAGTGACTGGAAATAATACTAAATTGACCCCGAGGGTCGATAGCTAAGTCCAACACTAACAAAAACAGGTCACTATTCCTTAATAAACCATATAGTCGACTTTGGATCGATGGAGATGCGATAGAAGGAGTATCAATAACTTGCAAATGTATTCCCATTTCAATCCATATTCCTGAAATTGGCTCTTGTGTAGTGTGCTCGTAAGCTGCAACTTTCGTTTGAGCACCCGTGAGGGTATTCATTAACATCGATTTCCCGCTATTGGTGAGCCCAATCAAAGTTACTGTTGCTTCGCCCATTTTGGGTATTGAAAAAGGTTCTGTACGAGTTGAATGCTGGGATGAAGAAGATTGTTCCAGCCCTTCTGTGAGTCGAGATATACGGGAACGTAACTGAGCCTTCAAATGATCTGTTCCTTTATGCTTAGGCATAATAGACAACATTTCTTCGAGTGCAGCAATTTTTAATTGCGGAGAGGTAGCTCGCCTGAATCGTTCTTCAGCTTCTCTATATTGTGGAGGTACATTCGTGGGCACCATCAAGCTCCATATGCAGTTATTTTCTATCTACCGATATTAATCCACTGTGACTCTGTCGTATCTGTACCTTCTCAACATTCTTGGCACCTACACAAATTTTCAGTGGTGGCACACTTGCATATCAACAATTTCACTATGAAATAAAAATCAGTATCTAGACCAAAATAATTAGATATTACGTAATTGTTAGTTTTACTCAGTACAATTGGATTCACGCGAGGCTATGATAACAAAAGGAGTCTTTTTCAAGTACAATCCGATTAAATCCGTTCATTAAGATTATCTTTCGGGAGAGAAATTTAATATGACAATCAACATGGCATTAATTGGTTGCGGCGGCATGGGCCTTAGACACGTATATGGAATGATTCAACTGAAAAAACATTTTGACACATTCAACCTAGTAGCATTGTGCGACCGGAATAAATCAGCTGCAGAACATGTTTCAGCCATCGCTGAAAAGGAATTAGGTATTAGACCTCAAATATTTACAGAGTTCGATGACCTTTTGGCTTCAAATGCATCCGTCGACGCGGTTGATATCACTGTCGACACAGGTTCACACCACAAAATCGCGATCGAGGCACTTGCATCTGGTACTCATGTAATAGTGGAAAAACCAATGGGCATCACAATCAAAGCTTGTAACAACATGGCTGACGCATCTGATAAAAACAGAAAAGTACTGGCCGTTGCAGAGAACTACAGACGTGATCCGCTATGCAGACTAGCAAAAACCTTGCTCAACAAAAAAGTCATAGGTGATTCTAGAGTCGCTTTAGACATATCTATCGGTGGAGGAGATGCTTTGATGCACAATACGGCTTGGAGAGTGATCAAATCTCGTGGGGGTGGATTTTTATTGGAGCAGGGAGTCCACAACGCAGATTTATTATTGTACTACCTGGGAGAAGCACAAAATGTATTCGCAGAAACCGCTTTACTTGAATCTGAGGTTCGCCGAACTCCAGTACCAGAGAGTCTGGCCCAATTTTATGAACACCGAAGCGATGACATATTCCCCAATGCTGAAATCGTTAGCAGCGATGCGGCTGATACGGGTGTTGCCGTAATTAAATTCGAGTCAGGTGCTATTTGTCAGATGACAATGTCACGTACTTCTCCTAGCAAACCAACTGGACTTTCAACAATTCATGGTTCGCTGGGTACCATGATAATGCCTAATCCCCGTCAGGGAATTGGCCCAGTAATACAGCTTGCGGAGAATGTAACAATTGAAGGAGATGAATTGCTCAAATTGGTTCCTGACATGAAACTCGATGAATGCACTGCAGCATATTTTGGCGGAACCAACCCAATAGCATCCTATGACATCCCATTCGAAGAGGTCGATAGTGCACTGGTAGCCATCGAGCTCCAAGATTTTGCAGAATCCATTCAGAGCGGAGATAACCCTGAAGTAGATCAAAATATGGGTATGCAAGCGGTTGCACTCATCTACGGTATTCTTGAATCTGGGTATTCAGGCATTCCAGTATCTATAAAAGACATTGTTGCCGGATCAGTATCAGGCTATCAACAATCTATTGATCTGGAATTGGGAATATGATAGTGACAATTCATTACGGCAGTTTCAATTTCTACGGAATGAGGTAACCACAACCGCTATTGCATACAAACATAAGTTCATACTAGGTCTGTAGATCTATGTGGATTCTACTTCACTACGAGAAGCATGAACACGCTGACCGTGATAATTTACTTTGATTCCACCTGAACAAACTGGAACTTCAATCCATCAGGGTCGAAAAGTGAAGCTAACCATCGTTCAGTTGGGGGAACATAGTTAGGACTTGATTGGAATTCTAGACCCTGAGCTAACAGACTCTCGTATGTTTTGTTGATATCATCCACCTTGAATGCGATGTGATGGATTCCTTGCGGTCGAGAATCTGATACCGGATGCAACTCAATAATCGGGTTATCGTCACTCCCTGGGCATTGTAGCTCTACAGCTGCACCTCCATGTTCCGTCTGCCTAACTACTTGGAATCCCATTTTCTTAAAAAAATCAACAGAAGCATCAATGTCTTGAACTCCTATATCAATGTGGTCAACAGATTTAATCATAAGCACCTCTTAGACCTAGAATATGACATCCAAAGCGTCTCTACAAGTAGTGTATGATCTAATTACTGGCTAGACTAACTAAGCTTTTGGTGATACTTTCTTGGCTGCCTGATTAAATATCTGTGGGAATTTCAACCACATGATTATGAGCTTAATAGTGATCAAATTTTCACAGCGATATTGAATGCTTAACAAACTTTTCCCATCAACAACCGTAGGTTCCATGCCACGCCCTCAATTTTTTAGAGAATTAGTTGATAAATCTCTGAGCGGCAAAAACTCTGAATCAACATTAGACCAACTGATGGATCGGGCTATTCCATACGTGGTGGCATTACAAGAAGCAGCAGGTATAGATCTAATTTCGGACGGAGAGTGGAGAAGGAAATCTTACGTCGGAGTAATTGCTGAATCCTATACCGGTTTCGAAACCGAAAAAAGAATTGTGGGTACACACAGGCATTCTGCTTACGTCGGGTATACTGTCACTGATAAAATACTCCCATCCAATCCTGGTGTATTTGCAAGAGAATCAACATTCCTACAGTCTTTTACCACAAAACCAATTCGTATTGCACTCCCTACACCGTATCTGATTGCTTCCAGAACCTGGGATTTACAAAAATCTGACAAGTATTATCCCACCAAATTAGATTTGGTCAGATCATTGATCCCAGTGATCAGGGAAGAGTTAATCCTCCTGCGTGACACTGGTGTCCAGTTTGTTCAATTCGATGATCCTGACATGGGGCCTGATAAAGAAGGACTTAAACTAGCGGTTGATAGTTTAAATGAAGTCGTGGATGGTGTAGACGGAATTCACTTATCGATGCATCTGTGCGGCAGGCGTCAACCAGTCCTAAATCAACCTGGATACTCATCTCTATTGCCTGAAATTACAAATCTACTATTCGATCAGTTAATGTTCGAATTTTTAGACCCAAATGAAGATGATTTATTGATGCTGAGCAAAATAACTGAAAAATTTGAAATTGGAGTTGGATGTATCGCTGCTCGGGAACCAAATTTAGAAACTCCTATTGAGATAGTAGACAGGGTTAAAAAAATTCTAAAAATTGTGTCCCCAGAGAGAATAGTGCTACATCCTGATTGTGGATTTTCACCAGGTACTTATTTTGAAATACCACTGGATGAAATATACGATAAAATGAGAAACGAAGTTCTGGCATCAGAAATCCTAAGACAGGAATTTTCTTAAATTAAGGGAGGGCATTTTGTATTTAATTCGTAGAGCTTATAAAGTTAAACCAGGTACCACCAAACAAGCCGCTGAAATACTAGAAAAGATTGGAGTTGGTTACCAAAAAGCTGGACAACGATCTGAAACGAGAGTCTATTGGAGTGGATATACAGTACCAGGACCAGCAAATACCGTATATATGGACTGGATACAAGAAATCATAGATTCCCCATATCGAGAACAAAACGTAATACCAGATATGAGTGAATTGGCATCCCAACTACGTGAAGTTGTAGAAGAGTCTTCCATTGAGTTTTATGAAATGGTTCAATCTCGAGCGTAGTTTCGTCGGCCTTAAGATACGAATAGATCAGCTTTGGTCCAACTTAATTTCGATATGGCAAAAATTAACGACAACAAAGAGCAAGCTCAATTGTTGTCGGCTGTTGTAAGCTTTCCGATACTATGCTAGAAATGGTGTAGTTGCATTTTAACTATGTAGGCAATAAGAGAGTATGTCATGGCAAAACCAATTGAGAGATTGACCCAATTAGGACAGTCTGTGTGGTACGACAATGTGAGCAGAGGCCTGCTCCAGTCAGGTGCTATAGAGCAATTGATCGACTCAGGCGTTAAGGGACTCACGTCAAATCCCACAATATTTGAAAAAGCAATAGTGCAAAGCACCGACTACGACCAAGATTCCTCAATACTAGTTAACAGTGGTCTCAATAGTCAGGAAATATATGACAGTCTGACAATAAAAGATATTCAACAGACTGCTGACTTGCTAAAAACTGTATATGACTCAACAAATGGATTAGACGGATATGCATCTCTAGAAGTCAGTCCTCATCTCGCACACGATACTGATGGTACATTGCAGGAAGCACGCCGACTTTACGAGGCATTAGACCGACCAAATGTAATGATAAAGGTTCCGGCCACCGAAGCAGGTATACCTGCAATGACAGCATTAATTTCTGAAGGCATCAACGTTAACAATACGCTTATATTCAATTTAGAAAAATATAGAGATGTCAGAGCAGGTTACATAGAAGGACTTAGACTAAGAAACGCCTCTGGAGACGATATTTCTAAAGTTTCCTCCGTTGCTTCATTCTTTGTAAGTCGAGTGGACACTGCAGTAGACGCTCTGTTGAACAAGGGTTCTCATTCTAAACTGCTAGGTAAAGCGGCAATAGCCAATGCATCAATAGCTTATAGAGATTTTCTTGAAGATTTCGGAACTGGGAATTTTGATGACTTACGAGGACTAGGAGCTCAAGTTCAACGACCCCTTTGGGCAAGTACCAGCACCAAAAATCCAATGTACCCAGATTTATACTATGTTGAAGCCCTTGTTGGAGATAATACAATCAATACAATGCCAGATAAGACATTAAAGGATTTTATAAGCCAAGGGAATCCGTCAAACCAGTTAGGAAACAATTCTAAAGAGGCAAGGGAAATTTTGAATTCATTGAAAAGCGCCGGTATTGACATGGATCAAGTCACTGATCAATTGCTGGTTGATGGAATTCAACAGTTTACTGACTCATTTGACGTCGCCCTGCAGAATATTCAGGACAAATACGCCGTAGCCTCTTACTAGAATCGTATGTATATCAGATCAAGGTTACTTCCACCGCTTCGGGCATCCGCAATTTAGGCGTCTGGTTGTATTCCTATCGCACCAATAGCTTGATCTTGGTTAATCGCTGCGTTTAAGCTTGCTCAGTCGTCTCTCAGCATCAACTATTTTCTCCGGAAATCGATTTCTGTCATATAAAGAAATAGCTTTTTGGAGATCTATGATAGCCATATCATATTCTTGTTTGGATACATAAACGTCAGCACGAGCCGCATAAGCATCTGCGAGTGCTGGCTTAAGTAATATTGCCTGCGACAGATCATCTAACGCAGGTGAAAACAAATCCTCCTCAAAATACGCAACACCTCTACCATAATAAGCTTCTGCAAATTCTGGTAATCGTCGAATTACTAAAGCAAACTGAGGTATCGCCTCCTCATGCATACCAGCTCTTGAAAGATTCACCCCAGCCATATAACTAAAAAGCGCTCCAGACTGTTCCGTAGCATCAGTGGGTTCTGGAACCTTTGTAGGTTCAATCAATTCGCTGACTACAGTTGATTCAGGTGAAACTGTAGATTCAATGCTATCCTCCAATGCTAGAGAATTTTTTTCAAAATTATCAATCTGTTGATTACTTGAACAGGCCATCAACACTAGCAGTAATATGGGTAATAAGCCTTTCAGGAATTTAGTGGTTTCCATACAAGAAAATTTCATACTACTCCATAACACAACATTGATTAAGCATAACATAGCAAAGTTATTGTATTGAAATCATATCCTTAGCTATTCAAATGTTTCAATATGTTCAAATATAATATAACTTGGAATAAAGTAGACCTTAAATTTAATAACTGATCAATCATCATACAAGGAGAAATTTTGTTACGTAGCCTAGACGGACTAACACCTAAAATACATGAAACCGCATTTATTAGTGAATTCGCTTACGTAGTAGGTGATGTTGAAATTGGTGAAGGATCCAGCGTATGGCCAGGAACTGTGATCAGAGCTGATAGTGGCAAAATCACAATTGGTAAGAACACATGTATCCAAGACAATTCAGTTCTACATGGAGATGCAGATGTGGTGATAGGGGACAACGTTGTAATCGGGCATAGGGTATTATGTCATGCCCGTAACGTCGGTGACAGAGTCCTTATAGGCAATGGTGCAACCATCAATGACGGAGTGGATATAGGGGACGATAGCCTAGTAGCATCTGGGTCTATGGTTCTGGACAATTTTAATATTCCTGCAAGGTCAAAGGTTGTAGGGATACCCGGGCGCATCCGTGGTGAAGTAGAAGATCGTCACATAAAGCAAATCAAAAGCTACTGCGACGCATATATCCAAAAAACCAAAAGATACATCCGCCAAGGTAATCTCGGTACTGATTAGCTAAAACCAAACACATCTCAGCCAAAACTTCCATTCTATATCCGTCATAATTTGAATGTGCAGCACCCAAATACTGGGTAGTCATGAGTTTTGTGTGTTGAAAAATAGGTTCACATTTCTTCTGGAGCACTCATGCTCATCAGATTAAGACATCGTAATAAAACAATTCTGACCGAATCCACTAATTTTAGCCGAGCCTGTGACATTGCCCGTTCTGCGGGAACATTGGAAACAACCCTGCATTGCTCGTAAAATCTTTGAAATTCTGTTGCTAGCTCTACTGCATAGTGAGGGAGATGATGGGGCTCAAGAGACTCGGCCATATGTTCAATCAACTCAGGGAACAAAAGCATCTTACGAATCAGTGTCAATTCAGATGCGTGAACAAGCATGGAAGTATCCGCTGAAATATAATCGAGTGAGTGAGTTTTGGCTGTTTTCATAATGCCTACTATACGAGCATATGCATACTGGACATAGTAGACAGGATTCTCTGCTGATTGTTTAGTAGCTAAATCAATATCGAACTCCATCTGGCTATCTGGAGATCTCGAAAGAAAGAAAAATCTACAGGCATCCACACCCACGTCGTCAACCAATTCCCTCAGCGTCACAATATCTCCAGATCTTTTTGATACCCGTATTACTTCCCCTCCTCGCTTAAGCGTGACCAGTTGGTAAAGGAGCAAAGTTAATCTGTCTATTTCCACGCCGAGGGCCCCGGCCATGGATTTCATAAATGGCACCTGGCCTTGATGATCGGCTCCCCAAATGTTGATTACTTTGTAAAAATCCCTTATTTTGAATTTATTGTAGTGGTATGCTACATCGGCTGCGAAATATGTTGGACTACCATTTGACCTCACAAATACCTTTCCTTGCTCATCGTCTTCATTTAATCCAGCACTGCTAAACCAAAGGGCTCCGTCCCTTTCGTCAAGATATCCACCAGTTTTAAGAAGATCCATAGCTTGTTGGTATTGACCACTATCATAAAGACTGCTTTCATGGAACCATTCGTCGTATGTTACGCGTAAATCCTGCATATCCAACTTAATTTGATCGAGAACTTTTTTCATTGCTAGTACGCCAAGTTCAGATGCCGCAGCATCCTCATCAATGTTCAAAAACCTGTCAGATTCTTGTTCTTTCAGTTCCTCTACTATATCCATCATATAGTTACCCTTGTAACCATCTTCTGGGAAAGCGATATCTTTGCCGAATGATTGCAAATATCTTGCTAATATACTCCTGCTAAAATTCTCAATTTGATTCCCACTATCATTAACATAGTACTCCCGGCAAATTTGATACCCAGCTGCTTCAAGTACATTTGCCAAGGCGCTCCCAAAAACCGCACCTCGTGCATGCCCGACATGGATAGGACCAGTGGGATTGACACTTACAAATTCAACTTGAACCTTTTTACCATCACCGACTGATGAATTGCCATACAGCTGTTCCTCAAGCCTTATTTGGTCAACTTGATTTGTAAGCCAAGCATCTGTCAATGAAAAATTGATGAATCCTGGTGGCTCCACCCATACCCTTTCAAACATAGAATCTGACTGCATTTCATCAATAATAATTTCTGCTATTTTTATGGGACTCATTTTCATTATCTTTGCCAGACGCAAAGGTAGCGCACACGCGAAATCGCCATGATCAATTCTTCCAGGTCGATCAACTTCTGGTGGGCTGACATCCACGGGTGGCAATTTCTGAGTTTTTTGTGCTTTCTTAATGGATTGTTCAATCAATCCAGCAATTTTAATTTGAACCTTCATTTGAAAATAATCCGTCCGATATTACCTAAAACATTCTCGTAGTTCTCATTCCAAATTTGATCTTGAAAAGATGTTGAAGGAAACATTGATGACAATGTTTGAACCATAATGAAATTACATTTCAATTGCGATGAGGTTTTCTGTGGATGAATCTCGTTCGACAATTTCACCAATAACTGAGAAGGCGATAGCTTCAGCACTAACAAGTTCTGTTATTAACCTTTCTACCTTGTCTTGAGAGACAGATATCAATAGACCACCAGATGTCTGGGCATCATTGAGTATGATCGGCCAATTCCCATCAATGTTTTGTGGCCAAAGCACCGTTGATTCCATGTATTCAATATTTCTGTATGTACCACCAGATACTGCTCCATTTTGCGCCAATTCCCACACCCCATCCATGAGAGGCACATCATTGCATTGCAATCTCGCTCCAACCCCACTCGACTCAAGCATCGTGCGAAGATGTCCCAATAATCCAAATCCTGTTACATCAGAGCACGCATTCACACCTATTTTAGACATAGCAATTGAAGCCGCCAAATTCAATTCACTCATTACATCAATAGCACTGCTGAGCTTCTCTTCGTCTACGAGATCATTTTTACCAGCTGTTGTTATGAGCCCAGTACCGATCGGTTTTGTCAAAACCAATCGATCACCGATCTTTGCTCCGGCATTCGTGATTTGATCACCTGGTTTAACAACTCCAGTGACAGCCAAACCATACTTAGGTTCATTATCATTAACCGTATGGCCTCCAACTATTAGCAAACCAGCTTCTTGCGCTTTATCAGATGCACCTTTAAGTATGGTAGCTAGAATATCCCCCGACAATTCACTAGGAAATCCGACAATGTTCAATGCAGTGACAGGCATCCCTCCCATAGCATATATGTCACTCAAAGCATTCGATACGGATATCTGCCCAAACGCATATGGATCATCAACAATCGGAGGGAAGAAATCAACTGTCGAAATTAAAGCTAAATCATCATTAATTCGGTACACAGCCGCATCATCCCGACTGTCAAGTCCAACAAGCAGATCAGGATGGCTTATCTTTGGGATCTGGCGCAGAACCTGCTCCAGGTCTTTTGGACTAAATTTTGAAGCTCAACCAGCACAACTGGCAAGACTTGTTAATCGAACGTTTCCAGTATTTTCCGACACTTCAATCCTCCAACACGCTAGACTAAATACCAAACTCCAGATTATTGGTCAGATATCAGTATAGCAGACATATCCTGTCCGTCTCCCAATGTGAAAATATACTAGAAAATCTATACAGTTATATATGAAAAGTGGGCCCGGACTACGAGCAGCACTCATTCCGAAAGGAAAGGTACTCGCAGGTGTTCAGCCCGGACCCGCCAATATTTTGATCTGGATTATATACGATAGCCAAATCAGGTATGAGATAATGTTATGGTTATGCGAAACACTATAATAACTCAATAATATCCAGAGGTCATTAAATGGGCAATGTTTTCGGCCACATGTTCAGGATAACAACTTGGGGAGAATCGCACGGTGATGCAGTAGGAGTGACTATTGACGGATGTCCTCCCGGTATACCGTTAGAAATAAATGATATTCAAGTTGACTTAAATCGTAGACGTCCTGGACAAAGCGAAATATCAACTCAGCGAAAAGAAGGGGATAGGGCAGAAATTTTATCTGGTGTATTTGAAGGCGTCACACTCGGCACTCCAATTTCCATAGGGGTGTGGAACCAAGATGCTCGTGGAAAAGATTACGAGCATATGAGAACAATATACAGACCATCTCATGCTGATTATACATACCAAGCTAAATATGGTATTCGCAATTGGAAAGGAGGAGGCCGAGCAAGTGCAAGAGAAACTATAGGGCGAGTCGCTGCAGGTGCTATTGCAAAAAAACTACTGAATAGAGAATTCGGTCTTGAGATAATTGGATACGTCAAACAAATACATGACTTATCAACTTCGATAGACCCTAACTCTGTTGTGGCAAACAATATTGAAAATAATATAGTACGTTGCCCAGATCCTGAATTGGCAGACGCTATGATTGACAGAATCAAGCAAGCTCGCAAAAACGGTGATTCCCTAGGAGGAGTAGTAGAAGCAATTGCGAAAGGAGTACCCACAGGACTAGGGGAACCTGTCTTTGATAAGCTGGATGCTGATTTGGCAAAAGCTATGCTCTCAATCCCTGCATGTAAAGGTTTTGAAATAGGATCTGGGTTTGAAGGCACCAACTTAACCGGTTCCCAGCACAATGATCCATTCTATAGTAAAGGCAATCTGATTCGCACCAAAACCAATTTATCGGGTGGAATACAAGGTGGCATTAGTAACGGAGAAAGCATTGTTTTACGAGCTGCATTTAAACCACCAGCCACCATAATGAAAGAACAAGAAACAGTTGATGTGGATGGAAATCCAACAACTCTCAAAGGTCGGGGAAGGCACGATCCGTGCGTGCTCCCACGCGCGGTGCCAATAGTAGAAGCAATGATGGCATTAGTGCTGGCAGATCATGTACTCAGGCAAAGAGGTCAAGTGGGACAGGTTTAATTCGCACAATCTAGACAACCGGCGACATCCCTCCATCAATGTTCACAGCCACACCCGTTATGTAGCTTGCTCTATTAGACGCGAGAAATGTTATTACATCTGCTGCTTCAGAAGTCTCGCCAACACGTCCTAAAGGTATATCCGAACCTGCATGTTCATACCATTTTTCCAAGGTCAAATCAGGGTTGGAAATTCGTTCCTGTTGCCATTTTTTTTCGTGTTGACCACTTTTTATTGAACCTATACAAACAGCATTTACCAAAATGTTGTCTGATGCATAGTCTCTTGACAAAGCCTTGGTCAGCGCAATCCCAGCTGCTCTACTAACAGATGTAGGTACTGAATGTTTACCCGGGGCTTTCCCTCCCAAGTTAGTAACATTGATAATTCTTCCACCTCCCTGCTTTTTCATATACGGAACTGCTAGCCTCGCACACCGTATAGCTGCAAATAATTTCAAATCAAGATCATCCTGCCATACCACATCATCTGCATCTTCAAAATACATGGCTTGAGATTTCCCCGCATTATTCACCAGTATATCGATCTGACCTAATTTAGAAATTACTTGATCAAATGCATTATTTATGTTGTCGAGAGATGTCACATCAGCCTGAGCAACTAAGATGTCTGCTCCTGTGAAACCTTTAATGTCACTTGCAACATTTTGCAACCTCCCCAAGTCACGGGCACAAATTGCTACTCGAGCTCCTTCAGACGCCATAGAATACGCCGTTGCTTCACCTATGCCCTGACTCCCACCGGTAATGAATGCCACTTTTCCTTGCAAGCCTAGTTCCATCTTTCAAGCTCCTGTGGTCGATTTCAACTTAGTAATTAAAACAGTTTTATAGAGACATGTTAACAATCAATAGAGCATCTGGAATATCGTGTATGAAGTTGACTGAAATGTGGTTACTCGAATCATTCAGATGAATATGCCTCGTCTAAGAGGTCAGTCACATATTTAACTTTTATTGGGAATCCTGCCTTCTTAGAACCGTATTCGAGTTGTATTAGACATCCTGGATTCGCTGTAGCTATTGTATCTGCTCCAGTCAATGCAACTGCTTCCATTTTTGATTCAAGGACCCTAAGAGACATATCTCTTTCTGTAATCGTATATGTTCCGCCTCCTCCACAACATATTGATGAATTCGGCAATTCAACAAAATTCACGCCTGGTATCGAATCTAGTAATTGCCGAGGTTGGCTAGTTATAGACTGAGTGTTGGCCAGATGGCATGAATCCTGATAGGTGACCACCGATTTAAGATTCCCAGTGGGAACTACTATCGGCAAATCCACCAGAAACTCATGAATATCCTTTACTTTTTTGCTCATATCAATAGCTCGGCTTGAGTAATCTGGATCATCTTTTAACAAGTGCCCATATTCCTTCATCCTTATTCCACACCCGGCAGACGCAACCACAATTGCATCAACATCTTGAGACATAAAAGCCTCTATGTTTGTCCTCGCTAGATTACGAGCTGTCTCTAGATCGCCCACGTGAGAGCTAATGGCTCCACAGCATGACTGAGCAATCGGAGTCACTACATCGCACCCATTTTTATTTAAAACACGGACTACGCCTTCCATTTGAGGTCCGTGTACCAGAGGCATCACACATCCAGTCAACAGTGAAACTTTTGCCCTAGTGTTTAATTGTGCCTTTTGAACTCCATCACTAGCATTGAAAAATTTATTCGGGATTTGTGGTAAGGATGCTTCCAGTTCTGAAACATTTCCAGGCAGCATTTTCAGAATTCTCAACAATCTGACAATTTTTTGAATTCCAGATTTCTGGTAGAACTTTAAAAAGCTGAATAGCACGGTTAGCATGCCCTGATTTATCAAAATTTTTTTAAGCGATAGATTGTAAATGAATCGGTTTACAATTTTCTGGTTTCTGTAGGGCTGTACTTGAACCATTGTGGCTTCTATCAACCGTCCGTAAGGCACACCTGACGGGCACGCAATTTCACAAGCACGACATTGTATACACATATCCCAATGACGTATTACATTTGGTGTAATAGGGATCCGCTCTTCATGCACTGCTTTCATTAACGCTATCCGACCACGAGGTGATTCCGTTTCAAGTCCTGTTTCTAAGTATGTAGGACATGCCTGAAGACAAAATCCACAGTGAACGCAAGTATATAAATCGGACTCTTCCGGTCCTTGATTACTGTTATCTAAAAATGGATGTTTAGATTGTGCCACTAAATACCGCCCACAAATCTTCCGACGTTAAAAATATTGGCAGGATCGTATTCCTGTTTCATTCTACGCATAATCTCTATAGAACCACCCACTTTTCCCCATGGGTCCAGATTACTTTTTATATTCTCTGGCGCCCGCTCGATAATGAAATGTCCACCTAGGTTAACTGCCATATCTCTGGATTTTTCCATACTTATAATCACAGCTTCTTCAAAATCATCATAACCTTCATCAGACCAGTGAACAATCATGCTACCGTAACCAGGCTCAGTCAAAAACGATAGGAAATCTGGTTTATCTTGAACCAGCATATTTTTTATCATCGGGTAAATTTGGTCAGGGGCTACAGAGATGCGGGCAATCGGGTTTTCGACCTCACTCTCCCACTTGTAATCCACTAGCAATCTCCAAAATGTATAAGTCGCTTGCTCGTCTAATTCCAAAAATTCAACCGCCTCATAATTTTCGCAAATCTTGATACACTCTTGTAATTGTCGATTCAGCGTACGAGGACGACCACCTAGCCTGATCGCCAAATATCCTTCTGAAGTACTAAGACCAAGACCTGCCGTATGGTTTACGGTTCTATCAAAAGACATCATCGAGAGCGGCATAATCTCGGTATTGGCTATATCAAGTCCACTTGATATAGAGTGTTCTAATTGTTTAAAGGTTATAACCAAGTTTTTTTGCACTTGAGGCAATGGGCTTAACTTGAAAGACACTTCTGTAATAACACCTAGTGAACCGAGTCCACCAATGTGAAGTCGAGCCATGTCATATCCGCTGACATTTTTCACTACTCTACCACCGCTCTTTACTAGCTTTCCATGAGATTGAACAACTTGCATCCCCACAACCAAATCCCTCGGACTACCAAATTGCCATTTCAATGGTCCAATTGCTCCAGCCGCCAAAGTTCCACCTATTGTGGCCTTTGATAATAATGGGGCATCCAGAGCCAAAAATTGCCCATGGTCATATAGTACATCGCTCAATTCTTTCAGAGTTATCCCAGACTCAACAGTGGCAGTCAAATCTCCTGCATTGTGAGTCACAATACGATTCATACTTCTCATATTTAAGGCGATTCCATAGCTGCCGGACAGAGGATTGCCTAGACAGATTCTTGTTCCTCCGCCAAAAGGCACTATGCCCAAGGACTCTTCACTTGCTGTTTTTACAACAGTAACAATCTCATCAACCGAAATTGGAGATACCCCAATCTGTGGTTCTACTCCATCCACACAATATTTCGCCACGTCATTAGTAACACGCTGAGCCTCTATAGATTCCAAACTACGTTGTTTTGCATCACTGTTATCATTCAACATGATGAGTTCCTGAAAACCTGCCAGAGTTAATGCCTAAATGTATCATCGCCAAATATTCACCTATACACATCGACACATGACGCACCAGAGGGGAATATTTTCCCTGGATTAAAGCTGTCTTTTGTACTAAAAGCTAACTTAAGCCTAGCCATGGCCTCCATGTCATTGTCGTCAAACATTAATGAGAAATATTCCTGCTTCTCTAGCCCTATCCCATGTTCACCAGACAATACTCCACCTGCCTCGACACAAAGTTTCAGGATTTTGCCCCCGATTTCCAAAGCTCTCTGTTTTTGATCAGAGTCACGCTCATCAAATAAAACAGAAGGATGCAGATTGCCATCTCCTGCGTGTAGTAAATTGGCTATGGGTAGATTATATTCCTTGGACATTTTCCTTATTTCTGCAAGTACTGGAACTAGTTTGGTTCTGGGTATAGTGCCATCCACTAGGTAGTAATTAGGTGCCAATCGTCCTAGCGCTCCCAGTACTCCTTTGCGTCCCGCCCATAAACGTTCACGTTGCTTTGGATCAGTAGCTGTTACAATTTCCATAGGATTAAATTGCCTGCATACTCGATCCACTTCATCAACCTCCTCTTCAACAGACTCTCGTAGACCATCCACTTCCACTAGGAGTACTGCTCCTGCTCCTTCCGGGTAACCGGCATGCACTGCAGCCTCGGCAGCTTCTATACAAAGGTCATCCATCATTTCGATTGCTGCGGGCACTATTCCAGAACCTATAATTCCTGAAACTGCAGCACTGGCATCATCAAGCTCCTTGAAAACTGCCAGTAAAGTTTTAACTGCTTCCGGTTTTGGTAAAAGTCTAACAGCAATCTTGGTTACTATTGCTAGAGTCCCTTCTGATCCAATCACCACACCCCTTAGGTCCATCCCCAGTACCTCCCTGGTAGAACCTCCCAGCCACTGTATCGCTCCATCCGCGGTCACAACTTCGACACCCAACACATGATTGGTTGTAACGCCATAGGCCAGACAATGAGGTCCACCTGAATTCTCCGCAACATTGCCACCAATGGTACAAACCTTCTGTGAAGACGGATCCGGTGCATAGTAAAGACCATGTCCTTCCACAGCATGTGAAAGATCTAAATTGACTACTCCCGGTTCAACTATCGCAACCTTATTTTGGGGATTTATATCTAATATACGAGTCATACGAGTTAATGCTATGACAAGGCTTCCGTGAGAAATGGCTCCCCCGCTCAAGCCTGTGCCTGCACCGCGAGCTACTACCGGCACGCCATAACCACTCGCAATATTTACAATATCTGACACCTCTTTTGTTGTTGCTGGTAGGACCACCGCTCTAGGTAGGGATTTGTCTATCGAGCCATCATATTCATATACTATTAGATCGCTGTCATCGTGTAGAACATGATTGTCTCCCACTACCGACTTCAGATCCGAGATTAAATTTTGTATGGAATTCAATTAACGAGCCTCCTACCAGAACACGTTAATTCTAGCCTACACGCTGATCCATTAACAGATATAACTATTTACAGTCATCATTTCGGGATTTCCACCAGTTTAAAACTTGGGGATAGGTAGCCAACTGCATTAAATAATCATTGTTGTCTTTCCTGCTAACCAAAATACCACTTCCTGTATCAAAAACAACCATATTTTGTAATCCACTAACCTTCATAGGCATATCTATACCCATAATGATAGAGTTACTTGTAGATTCAACCTTGACATCTCCAACCACTACATTGTGTTCAGAGTCTTGTGGCATATTTTCCCAAAGTGATTCCCAAGTTCCTACATCAGACCATCCCACATCCAATGGAATCATGTAACACTGTGGCGATTGCGATTTTTCAGGCAGTCCCGCAATACGTTCCATAACAGCATAATCAATAGACTGGGATGGACATCTAATGAACTCGCTTTTTGCCGGAATAACAAAATCACCGTTTACGCGCCGACCTCTATAGGAGTCAAGGCAAGCCTTGAATATATCAGGTCTATAATTTTGTATATGTTCAAGCCATACGGAAGGCTTGAACATATACATCCCACTATTCCAGTAATATCCACCTTCCTCGAGCATATCCACGGCTTGGACTAGCAGAGGCTTCTCTATGAATTTCATCAGTTCGTAAAACTGATGTTTTGTGTGTCCACGATTTGATGTCTTACCTCGTTTCAAATAACCAAATTCTATTTTGGGCGAATCCGCCACTATGCCGAAAGTAACACAGGATCCACTTTGGGCGATATCTGCTCCAAGTCGAACAGCCTTTTGGAAAATCCCTACGTCTCTTAGAGTATGGTCCGCAGGCAATACGAGTAATATTTTTTCATCATCTCGAGCAATACGATCATCAACTTCCATAGCTGCTAACGTTAAAGCCGGTGCAGTGTTGCGTCCTTCGGGCTCTAAAACAATGGTTTTTTGAGTTAACCCCAAATCGGCAAGATGATCAATAGCCAAGTCAGAGTGTTCTTCATTACACACCACAGTCAAGCCATTATCCACAAGCTCTCCAAGTCTTAAAACAGTTTCTTGTAAAAGACTGGAAGTGGCGTTCAATCTAATAAATGGTTTGGGATAATCTCTTGTTGACACAGGCCACAAACGAGTTCCCAATCCGCCCGCGAGTATAACTGGATAAACAACCATAATTAAACGAAAGAATCTCGATTATTACATTCAAAGCGCTATTCACACAATAGCTGCCAACCTATTGTAAGCTTGACGGCATACTACATCCAATAACAGATAATGGTCAACGTTGACATCTTAATCAACAAAATATGCATTCTTCAATTCAACACATATGATACAATCTGGGACAGGCTGGCTTTTGACTTGAAACTAGTCTCAAGCAGTTCGGCCAACTCTATAATGGCTGGCTTAACATTTTGAGCGTCCTTGTAACAGGTTGTGCAGGATTCATTGGTTCCAACGTGTCCCGTCTATTACTAGAAGAGGGGCACAAAGTATTTGGAGTCGACAATCTAAACGACGCGTATAGTGTTAGATTGAAAAACTGGCGTCTAAACAAACTGAAGCAACTGAACGGTTTCACGTTCAATCAATTAGACATATCTGACCAAAATGCAATCAGCCCGATATTCTCCAACCAATTGACTAATGGCGACAAGCTATCTGTTGTTTTTAACCTTGGTGCTATGGCTGGAGTTCGTGCAAGCGTTGATAACCCGTCAATATACTATGATTCAAATGTCACAGGCACTTTGAACCTGCTAGAACTTTGCAGAGAGTTCGACACTCGCAAATTTGTTTTGTCATCTACTTCTAGTGTTTATGGGGATCAAACCAAAGTGCCGTTCAAAGAATCCTATAACACCGACAGACCACTTTCGCCATATGCAGCTTCCAAAAAAGCAGCTGAGGCTTTACTTTACTCTTATCACCATATCCATGGTATAGACACCGCTGTATTAAGATATTTCACTGTATACGGTCCAGCCGGACGGCCGGACATGTCTATATTCAGATTTATCAAAGGCATAGCTGAGGAAGAAACCATCACTGTATTCGGGGATGGATCACAAACTAGAGATTTCACGTACGTAGGTGATATAGCTAGAGGCACCATACTGGCATCTCAACTCTCAGGACATACCACTATCAACCTCGGAAATGACACACCTGTAGTCTTAACCGAAGTTATTAAAATTATCGAGAAACATTTGAATAAGAAGGCAAAAATAAAATATGAGGATATCCATTCAGCTGACGTAAAACAGACATGGGCTAATATAGACATAGCTAAGGCAAAGTTAAACTGGACTCCGTCAATAGATATAGAAGAAGGGGTCAGAAACACAGTAAATTGGTATCAGGAAAATAGGGATTGGGCAAAATATCTCACTTAGTTGAATTCGTAACCTTGGAGAATTTGAATTGAGGATATTAGTAACCGGAGGAGCAGGTTTTATTGGCTCTCACTTAGTCGATGCTCTTGTTTTAAAAGGACACGACGTAGCGATCGTAGACAACCTGTCCACGGGGAATGAAAGTTTTATAAACAACTCAGCACGATTTTACAAAGCTTCTGTAACTGAAGTAGACGCTTTAGAAAAAATCTTTGCTACAGAACGTCCACAGATAGTAAGTCACCATGCAGCTCAAAAAGACGTGAGATATTCTATGGCACATCCTTCTGAAGACGCCTTAATCAACGTAGTGGGATCAATCAATGTCTTCGACCTAGCTAAAACATACGGTTGTCAGAATCTGATTTTCGCATCAACATCTGCTGTTTACTCAGAGCCCAAATATCTTCCAATGGATGAACTTCATCCTACTCGTCCTCAGTCGGGTTACGGTATGGCAAAATTGGCCTCCGAAGGATATTTGAAATTGTATGGAGATGTGAATGGACTTAGACATACAATATTCCGCTATGGCAACGTCTACGGTCCAAGGCAGGACCCGGCCGGGGAAGCAGGGGTTGTAGCGATATTTGCGGACCAGATGTTAAATAGTCATCAATCAACAATCTACGGCAATGGATCAAAAACCAGAGACTACATCTTTGTATCAGATGTTGTAGATGCTAATCTCGCAGCTATTGAAACTCTGAGCAATAACCATACATTTAACATCGCGCGTGGAATCGAAATTCAAGATCAAGAAATTTTCAACATGGTTCAAATGGCTGTAGGATCCAATTCAAAGCCCCTCTACCAACCAAAACGACCAGGAGAAGCAGAAAGGGTTAGTCTTGATACGAATCTAGCAGCACGAGTTCTAGAATGGGCACCCACGGTTGAACCGGCCAATGGAGTAGTACGTACAGTGGAATATTTCAAAACAGTTGCAACCCAAGGTTAGCAGGTGATTTGAAATGGAGAGTTTATATGTATTCGGTGAATAATGGATTTGACAGAGAGTGGTTACTATTAACAAGCACTAAGGTTGGCATATTTCTAGTATTGATTATGCCTTTAATAGTATCTGGTGACACTTTTTTCCCATTCATAGTTGGCAAGGCTTTGTATTCGCGATCAGTAATTGAAATCACTGCAGTCATCTGGCTTGTTTTAGCTCTGAATAATCCAAAATACCAGCCAACAAAATCAACTATACTCGTAGCATTACTAGCGTATTTAGCAATATCTCTAGCTGCAAGTTTTGCAGGAGTCAGTGTCCAGCGAAGCTTGTGGTCGACATATGAACGAATGCAAGGTGTTGTAGACCTAGCTCATTGGGTTGTATTTTCTATTGTAGTCACATCAACTTTACGAACCCCTAAAGATTGGAAAAGCCTACTGAATTTCAATCTGTTCATTAGCCTGATAGTGGCCCTCATGGGAGTTTCAGTTGAACTTGGCGGACAGGTACCTTTCTACGGATTTTTGAATGACACCGCACGTATGTCACTAACATTAGGTAATCCAACTTATCTCGGGGCCTACATGCTGGTGAACTTGCTAATTGGATTGGGATTGTTGGCTGATTCGTTATTAAATCCCAAACACGAATCTTCAAGCAGCAGCCGTACTAAGTCACACACCAGACTACGCAAAAAGAGTCAAAAACAATCTACAGGCATTTTCAATCAATCAATATTTTGGTGGAAAATTTACTGGATCATAACAATAGTTCTAGATTTTTGGATATTCACAAAAACCGGGACTCGTGGTGCATTCCTTGGACTTGGGGTATCAATGGTTGCTCTCACATTCGCCTACCTGCTCTGGGGCAAATTGAAACTGATCAAAGTTACTTCTACAGTTCTAGTTAGCAGCATGGTCTTGGTGGGATTATTCATAATCCTTGGGTCCAACACCTCAGTTGTTAATAAATTATCCGAGAAAAGCTTTATAGTAAAAAGGTTAATATTTGCAGATTCAAGTCATGGGAGTTTTTCTGAACGTTGGTGGTCACTAAAATTTGGAGTGAAGGGATTTGTAGATAAGCCTATATTGGGATGGGGACCAGACAACTATGTAGTACCCTGGGGCAAACACTACCAAAAAGAGGCCAATGTACCAACGATTTTTGATCAGGCCCACAACAAACCGATGGAAGAACTGGTTACGAAAGGCTTATTGGGTCTGATTAGTTACATCTCTCTTTGGACATTGATGATTATAATTATCCTTTCTAGAATACGTAAATTTGGTGCTGACAAAGAGATTTTAACACTGCTAATTGGCGCCGCGATGCTCGGGTATTTCACTCAAAATCTATTCCTGTTTGATACTCCCGCTACCACTTTACAATTTTTCATATTGCTTTCTTTTGCTATAACCCTGAAAAATATGGATTGGAATCAAGAATTGACGGTAACATCAGAAAGCACACAAAGAAAATCTGTGCGAGCTAATCGATTACGCGAATTAGGCTATGTATTGTCTAAATACAAATTCACCAACAACATTCTGGCGTTGCTTTTGATTGTGGTCGCTGGCGCTGTTGTTTATTTTGCTAACATCAGAGCCTTTCAAGCTGGTGCTGCAATAGTACAAACAAGCAGACCTGGGATAACATGGTCTGAGAGGTTCGACCATTATGAAAATTCTATCTCTACATTTGAACCACTAGCGAACTATGTGAGAACTGCTCTTTTTACATCCTTAGCAAAGTATTGGCATTCAATGACCGAGTCAGATACCAAAAGAGCTTTGAAAATAATGGAGATTGAGATTCAAGCGCTTAATGAAAGTGAGCCAGAGTGGTGGAGAGCATACGTTGATGTGGCCCAAGTTTACCAGAGCGCAGCAATCACAGATCCGAAACACCTAAATACAGCACAGTTTTATCTGGAGAAAGCCATACTTTTGGCTCCTGATACCAAAAAAGTAGAAAAAGCAATAGAGCGGCAAGCATCAATCGAACAAGAATACGGTATTAGGTCCAAGTAGTTGGAAAATAACTCTGGTTGGTTTTATTCTGCCAAAGATAACCCTGATTCATCACACTTGAGCCTGACAGGTGGTACAGCAAGGTATTGTAGCGCCCGTGAACGGTAAGCTTCTCCCAGACAATTTAGTCCAGACGATTGGATTGGACCATCAAAAAATATTATCCCCATGTATCCGTCGGTAGATGCGCTAACTATATCTCTCCAACTAACGAAAAAAAACCATTTTTCAATTTTGTAATCTGTTGCATTAGTTTCCAGCCAATCCAATACTGTTAGCATAAAGTCACTCATCTTATCCCATCTGTACACGCCAAGCGGTAACAGCCCGTTGCCGGAGGGGTCCACCGTCCAACTACGGCAATTTGCACCACAGTCATAACCCCTATGAACAGCTATTTCTGTTATCCATAATGGTGTTTCCAAATACTCCTGTAAAGTGTCCAAATAAGCTCTCATGCTAACCAGCTGCGAAATTACTATTGAAGCATGGATTTCTGAATTAGCCCCAAATGTAGACCAATCCAATGGATATAGATCTATGCCCCAAGCATCCACCTGAGGTTTATAACCATATTCGAGTTCATAAGCAGCTATGAATCTCTTAAACCACACTTTTCCACACATATATCCCTTACGCGGTACAGTCTCACACTGAAAAGTTCCTGAACATCCTATACATGTGTGGTCCCAATTCAACATACTGGTGCCTACTATTTTTGCAGATGGGTCATAGCTTTTTATAATAGTCACATAGTAGTGAAAAACCGATATAAATCTCTCAGGGGTGATGAAACCGTAACGATTCGGTTCACCAAATATATACCAGTATGAGCCAGGTGCCATTGTGGCCATATATTCGACTTCCCTCTGCGTAGTAAATCCCCTCTCCAGTCTTTGAGTATCAGTAAGACTAGCAACTGATTGGGCATCACCAGAGTTCCAATAAATCGAATTCCCGGGTACCTGTATAAATGCAACTTTGTTGGCACCGCTGGGTATTTGGTCCAAGCTAGGGCTAAAATTCAGATACCAGTTAACACCCAATTCCTCTAAAAAGTATCTGGTTTCAACGCGGCTTTTTGTATGCGCTACCAATCCAAACCTAGGATCACCAGTCAAAGGTTTGGGTGTTGGAGTAGGTGGATATGGAGTAACTGTAGGCAAACTTGGAGTTGGGGCGGGTGGATATGGAGTAACTGTAGGCAAACTTGGAGTTGGGGCGGGTGGAGTTGGAGTCGCTGTAGGCAAACTTGGAGTTGGGGCGGGTGGAGTTGGAGTTTGCGTAGATAGGGTTGGAGTTTGCGTAGGTAGGGTTGGAGTTTGCGTAGGTAGGGTTGGAGTTTGCGTAGGT
>CEUS01550347.1_pt1 | contig 24344 bp, 31 predicted proteins | sample 427031 | NCBI WGS metagenome assembly CEUS01 (sample SAMEA2622837, study PRJEB7988) | marine metagenome | biome: marine biome (ENVO:00000447); feature: marine epipelagic mixed layer (ENVO:xxxxxxxxx); material: "saline water (ENVO:00002010), including plankton (ENVO:xxxxxxxx)" | depth 140 m | reverse complement strand
TAGAGCGAGCGGCTCATATCCGCTAGGTCCGGGGTTCAAGTCCCTGCGCCGGCACCATTTTTAGTAAACGAAGCGTCGTTGAGAATGTTTCTAAGTTTTAAAGCGTACGATCTTTTGCTCCACTCTCAACCAGTAACCGATTTTCCCTCAAGCTTGGCAAGTCGACGTTCAATTTCAATCAGTTTATGAAGAATAATGATATGAGTCTTCTTCGCATCTATGCCGACAGGACTGGCTTCGCTGCTAATGATATTTTCAATGTTCTTGTAGATGTCGTCTGGAATTTTGATCTGCATTTTAATTGATTTCTATTTTTTGTTTTTACGTTCACGTTCACGTTCACCTGCGAGAATATTGGACATCGCGTAATTTCCCTCGTGGCAAGCGTATTCATAAATCACATAATCTGACATTCGTGGCATTGGTCGTTCGACCGTCCATGGTTGTGTGTAAATAGTCTCATCCTCAATTGTAAATTGATAATCGATCTTGTTTTGGTCAATACGTGTGAAACGTTCAACGGAACGAGTTTTAGGTGTCGACGGAAATCGTAATTCTGTTTTGTCGCTGTAGTTGATGGTTTCAACAACTAGGGTGTTGCCTTCCCAGTATCCTCGAGAGTCACCATTCCATTGTCGAATTTTGTCGCTCAGATGTGGACGTCTATCAAGAGGAATGATTCGAACGTCGTGAATGTTTTCAACATGAATGGCCACATATTCTTGAGTTTGAAGGATGTGATAAGTGTTGTTGTAACTTGTGCCGACAGGTGGAACACCATGATAGGTTATACATCTGTCCCATGCGCTTCTATCCAGCCACGAATCTGCGGGATGTTCCTTCCTGTGTTTCCTTAACGATAAAACCTGTTCCTGTCCCTTCTCATTGAGTGGTAGTTGGCCATTTGACGGATCGATAATTTGAGAAGTGCGTCGATCCGGAAGGACTTCTCCTCGATCTACCCAGAACGCGTTGTACGCTCCTGGGTCAACTCCTGGTCTGTCAGGACGGTCAGCTTTAGCACGGGCGTTCCAAGTGGCAACTTCTTCAGGAGTAAAGAATTTACTTTTGATGTTATCTGGTCTTTGAAGAGGTGTGACGGTGGCGTAAGACCATATACCCTGTAAATCAGGATCTCCCCATATTGTTTGGAGATGATTTGAAGTCTGCGCGTCAGAGATTAATGGATTTAAACTAAAAAAAATAAACGAAAAAAATAGAATTACGGCGATCCGAAGTTTCATCCAATACCTCCAAATTGAAATGACCAACATGTCATGATTGCCTAGGATTGTCATATGTGCAAGTCTTCATATAAAGGAAAGCCGTGATAGCCTTTTTCTGTATGAAACGAATTAAAGGAGAATTATTTTGAGACTCAAAAATTTTTTTTCTATCATTTTTTTTGTAATTGTATCTTCAGGAACGATTTGGATCTTCGCTCAGTCAAAAACAATTGAGTTTAACGCTCAAGATTATCTAGATATTCAACAGTTGTACGCTGAGTACAATCATGCGCTTGATGCTTCAGATGCTGAACGGTTTGCTGCTTTATTTTCTGAGGATGGTAGTCTCGCTGGTAATACGGGGCGGGATGCTCTTGTCCAGGTAATCAGAGGTACGGAACAGCTCTGGCAGGGTAAGTGGAGACATTTATATTCAAATCTGGTTATCACTCCGACGACAGATGGTGCTAACGGCACAAGTTTTTTGTTTGCGTATGACGTAACGACTAAACCTGCGACCATTACTAATACCGGCATTTACACAGACAAGCTTGTTAAAACAAGCCAAGGATGGCGTTTTAAACAACGGACATTTTCAAACGATGCGCAGTAATTTTTTTCTTTCAATTTTGAAAGCAATTGCTTCTACGGTTTGTATTTTTTTTCTGATGGCGGAAACTAATTTTGTCGTCGGACAGTCAAATTCTGAGCAAATTGCAGAAGCAGTATCAGCGGCACCGGAAATCCTTCGGTCCGCTGCCACCGTCATTATCCGAGACGATCAAGGTGTGCCGACAATTCTTAGGCAAGGCAATAACGAATTGATTTGTGAGCCTGATGGTCCTGGTCGAGGTTTTGTTGTGGAGTGTTATCACAAGAGTTTTCAAGCAGTAATGGATTGGACATACCGACGTATGTCTGAGGGAGCTCGAAGTTTCGAGGATATGTTTGTTGGCGGAGGTCCTGATGCTGATGTTAGCCCAGGGGCCATTCATTATGCACTTGTTGGTCCAAGTCGTGATGAGGCAGAATTACGTCTGTCGATTAGTCTTCCATTTGCTACTGCTGAATCGACGGCTCTCCCGGTTACGGAACAATCAAACGGACCTTGGCTTATGTGGGCCGGAACTTCGGCTGCTCACGTAATGTTTGGAGAAATTCCACCTGGTATTCCCGCTCAGTACCCTGGGAAGTGATGAAAAATCAAGCTTTTGAAACTAATCTGAAATGGTAGGTTCAATTCAAATCTATGTCGATTCATGAGTCTGTAATTCATCTTATTAATAAGGAAAATCTGATTCCTGAGGGCGGACGTGTGATGGCGGCATTGTCAGGAGGAAGTGATTCTGTAGCATTGACATTATTGTTGCGGGAACTTTCTCAGACAGAGAACTTTTCTTTGGTGGGAGTCGTTCATCTCAACCATCAACTTAGATCTAATGCCGATGCGGATGAGCAATTTTGCCGCGATTTTGCCAAAAAGTATGGACTAACAATAGAAGTAAAGCGTGTTGATGTACGAAGATGCGCACAAGCGAAACATATTTCTCTTGAGGATGCTGGACATCGCGAAAGATATGCATTGTTTTCCAAGGTAGCGAAGTTGCACAGGGTGGATTGTGTGGCGACTGGTCATACTTTGGATGATCAGAGTGAAACATTATTGATGCGATTGATGCGCGGAGCAGGAACTGAGGCTCTTTCGGGAATTCGTCCGCGATCAGGTTGTGTCGTCCGTCCCTTACTTCATGTGTCCCGTAATGAACTGCGTACTTATGTAGGAGATAATGATGAAACGTTTAGAGACGATGAGAGTAATAAAGATTTACGAATGATGCGGAATCGTGTGAGGCATCAATTAATTCCTTTTCTAGAAAAAAATTTTTCTTCATCCATTAATGCAACGCTTGCGAGAACAAGTGATCTTGCACGTGCTGACGCAGAATGGATTGAAATGACGGTAGATCAAATAGCTGACGATGCTGTTACCTTCAGCAAAAATGCTGCGCGGGTGAACATAGAGGTGTTAAATGGTCAGCCACTCGCGTTGTCTAGGCGTTCTGCTAGACGGGCTTTCAGGTACGTCAGTGATCAGGACATCGGCTTTGAACAGATAGATCGATTTCTATCTTTTGCTGGAACTGCAAAATTTGAGATAAAAACGGCTGATTTCCCGGGTTGTCGGATTGAAAGACAAGGCGAGGAACTGATCATTAGGCCGCCGCTCGTGAGGAAAAAAATAGAAGCGGCTAGAAAGTTTTCTTACAAATTTGGAGTACCCGGTGATATTGAAGTTCCGGAAGTAGGTATAGTTATTTCTGCAAAGCCGGTAATAAACGAGGATTCTGTTAAAAGTCTTGTTAAAAACTATTCAGCAATAGTTTCAGCAGATGAGTTGTTAGGGCCACTGATAGTCAGAAACTGGTTATCAGGTGACTCATTTGAACCCTTGGGGCTTGGTGGACGCAAAAAGTTGCAGGACTTTTTTGTAGATAAGAAAATTCCTCAAGTGATGCGCCACAAAGTACCCATTGTCACCGATGCCGAACATAGGATAGTGTGGATCGTGGGCCATACGATATCTGAGAAATTTCGTGTAACCAATGACACCAAAGGCATGCTAATCTTGAAGGTGGCTAAATTAGGAGAAGAAGTTTGAATCCAACCGTTAGAAGTCTTGTTTTTTGGATGGCTATTCTCGCTGTTGTCGTTCTGATCTGGAATCTTTCAGCTCAATTTCAGGCCGGGGATAACTCAGTGAGTTTTAGTGAATTTGTTCGTTGGGTAGATAGCGGTCAAGTTGAAGAAGTTACATTAACAGGCAACGAGATTACCGGTACACTCACCGCTGGAGATCGTTTTAGGACCTATGCTCCTCCCCAGTACGAAGGACTTGTAAATAGGCTTGTAGAAAGAGACGTTGCTGTTATTGCGAAGCAAGCGGCCAATAGTCCTTGGACAACATTGTTGTACTCATGGGCGCCTATTTTATTGATTATTGGGTTTTGGGTTTTCTTTATGCGCCAAGTGCAAAGCGGTGGTAACAAGGCTCTTTCTTTTGGAAAAAGCCGTGCAAAACTCTCATCTAATTCTCAGAAGAAGGTTACGTTTAAGGACGTTGCGGGAGTGGATGAGCCCAAGGAAGAGCTTCATGAGATTATCGAGTTCTTAAAGGAACCACAAAAATTTCAGAAACTGGGTGGGCGTATACCAAAGGGTGTCTTATTGATGGGACCTCCTGGAACAGGAAAAACTCTGCTAGCACGTGCTGTGGCGGGCGAAGCAAATGTTCCATTTTTTTCAATTAGTGGATCTGACTTTGTAGAAATGTTTGTTGGTGTTGGAGCGTCTCGGGTGAGAGATCTGTTTGAGCAGGGAAAGAAAAATGCGCCTTGTATTGTTTTTATAGATGAAATAGATGCGGTTGGCCGCCATCGTGGAGCTGGATTAGGTGGCGGGCATGATGAACGAGAGCAGACACTAAACCAGCTTCTAGTTGAAATGGATGGTTTCGAATCGAATGAAGGAGTAATTCTTGTTGCTGCCACCAATCGTCCAGATGTTCTTGATCCGGCTCTGTTACGTCCAGGTCGCTTCGACCGAAGAATCGTTGTTAATCGTCCAGATGTGAAGGGTCGAGAAGGAATTCTTGGAGTTCATACAAGAAAAATACCTCTTTCGGACGACGTGGATGCTCATGTCCTTGCTCGAGGTACAGCAGGTTTTTCAGGCGCTGATTTGGCGAACTTGGTTAACGAGGCGGCTTTGAATGCTGCTCGGTATAACCAAAAAGTTGTACGCATGTACGATTTTGAGTTTGCTAAAGATAAAGTTTTAATGGGATCAGAACGTCGCTCAATGATTATTAGCGACGAAGAAAAACAAGTTACAGCAATACATGAGGCTGGTCACGCCTTGTTAACGGTTTTGCTTCCACATGCCGATCCTATTCATAAAGTTACGATAATTCCTCGAGGTATGGCACTTGGTGTTACCCAACAATTACCTGTTGACGATAAGCATAATTATTCCAGAGATTACCTCAACGATCAGATTGCTATTCTTCTTGGTGGCCGTTTGGCAGAAGAATTAACGAATGGAAATGTTACAACTGGTGCTGGAAATGATTTGGAACGATCGACAGAAATGGCTCGAAAAATGGTTTGTGAGTGGGGAATGAGTGATGCCATGGGGCCTCTTACGTTTGGAAAGAAGGAAGAGCAAATTTTCTTAGGCCGTGATCTTTCACAAAATCAAGATTACAGTGAAGATAGTGCGCTCAAAATTGATCATGAAGTCAAACGAATCGTAACTTCAAACTATGATCGGGCGCGACAAGCATTAATTGAACATAAGAGCCAGTTGACACAAATTGCTGAAGAACTTCTACTTCGTGAAGTTTTGGATGCTGACCAGGTAAAACGAATCGTTAAAGGTTTGCCACTTGAGGCACATGTGCCAGCCGCTGATTCGTTCAAGAATCCTCCCGATGGTGAGGTTGATCAATCGGAGAGTTCATCCGATCAGATTGTTCCTCCTGTGCCTTCTCTTGATAAGGCTGTTCCGCAAGAGTAGTTTTTCCGTTGGTGCTGTGCTTCTGAATTAGCACTATAAGGTAAGGGCGTTCCGCTTTGATAACTCCTCGGAAGCATTACTGTCTGTCGCTCCCATCCGGACAAGATCTCCGGTTAGGCGCGAGAACGTTGCTTATGGGTATCATTAATGTAACGCCTGATTCCTTTTCTGATGGTGGGGATAATTTCAATCCAGATAAAGCCTTAGAGACAGCCCTCGAACTAGAGGCCAACGGTGCTGACATTATCGATGTTGGTGGAGAGTCAACGCGACCTGGAGCACAAGGATTGTCTGTTGAGGAGGAATTAGGTAGGGTTCTTCCTGTAATACGGCGGCTTAGTTCTGTAGTAAGGGTGCCAATTTCTATTGATACATATAAAGCGGAGGTCGCCCGACAGGCAATAGACACTGGTGCGACAGTTGTAAATGATGTTTCGGGGCTGAGCCGTGATTCTGATTTGGCTGCCGTCGTTGCTAGGGCGGGTATCCCTATAATCTTGATGCATTCCCGAGGCCCCTCGAATGATATGTATCGAAATGCTGATTATGATGACGTGATGACACAGGTTATTCATGAATTAACAGATACTATTAACAAGGCATTGAGTGCGGGGATATCTAGGGAGCAAATTATTGTCGATCCGGGGCTAGGTTTTGCGAAGAAAAGCCACCAAACATTTCAACTTTTGGCGGGTTTTAACCAATTGACAACACTTGATCGCCCCATTTTAATTGGTTCTTCCCGGAAATCATTTTTAAAAGAAGTGCTGGGAGAATGTGTGCCGTTAGACAGAGAATGGGGAACAGCGGCTACAGTTGCATATTCGGTCTTTAAGGGAGCTCATATAGTGCGCGTGCATGGATTGCGAGAAATGAGTCAGGTGGTTCAGGTTGCGGAACGCTTGCGCCAAGAAGCCGAATCGAATGAAGACTCTTGAACAAGTCTGAAGTTGTAAATTAAGACTCAAAAAAAATAAGGGAATCAAGGGTGATGGGCGACTATTTAGTAGGCAGTTGGGGGCAAGGCCATATCAACTGGTTAGATCTCGTCGACATCGCGATTGTGGCATTTCTAATATACGAATTTCTAAAATTGATTCGTCGTACCAGAGCTGTGCAGATGGTTGTTGGCGCGACGTTGGTGGTCGGCTTGTACTATGTTTCTGAATGGGCACCACTTCCGACAGTGAACTGGATTATTAGCGACATGCTCGGCTACATTGTGTTTGCGGCGATTGTATTGTTTCAAGCGGACATAAGGCGAGCGCTATCAAATCTTGGACAGGCACCTTTTTTCAGGTATTTAGATCGTTCGGCGACAACAGATGCGACGATTGAGGAAATCGTCATGGCTGCAAGGATGCTTGCAGAAAGTCGGGTGGGAGCGATCATTGTAGTGGAAAGAGATTTTGGACTTCGGAATTATATCGAAAGCGGCATTCCTTTGGATTCGACGGTTTCGTATGATCTTCTAGTAAGTCTTTTTCAGACAGATTCCCCGCTACATGATGGAGCTGTCATTGTGCAAAACAATCGAGTCGCTGCTGCAGCTTGTTTTCTTCCGTTGACAGTAAACACCCAAGTTGGTTCACAGCTAGGGGCAAGACATCGTGCTGCGCTTGGATTAACTGAGGAATCTGATGCCGTTGCGATAGTGGTTTCTGAGGAAACAGGAGAAATATCATTCGCACTTGATGGACAGGTAGAGAGTAATCTTACGGGAGAACAATTGAAATCTCGGCTATTAGAGTTAATGCTTAAAAGTGAAAGAGAGGCACGGCGTCGTGTTTCTCGTCAAACCATAACGCCATGACAGCCTACTCTCCATTCCGTGATTTTTTGCTAAAACTTCTTGCGATCGCAATTGCCGTTATTCTATGGATGAGTGTTACGGATGACCCTGTCATCGAACTTGGTATCGAGGTCCCCATTGAGTTTGAAAATGTTCCTATGGCGGTTGAGATTATTGATCAAACGGTAGATACGGTGAGGGTCAGATTGCGTGGTTCACGTGATGCCGTACATGCCGTTGATGAGGCTTCGGCTCATGCATATGTTGATCTTATTGGTCTTGAACCTGTTGGTCTCGAGCCAGGTCGATATAATCTTTCCGTAAATTTTGATTCAACGGACGAACTTAGGGTCATGAATATTGAACCATCGTTTGTTGGGATTACGGTACGGTAGTTGAACCAATAATTTATTTTCAGACGATGGTTAGGAATGTGGATGTTTGGTACTGATGGTGTGCGAGGAACGCCTGGCCAGCCACCCCTTGATGCAAATACGATTGCAAAAATAGGGGCAGCCGCGGCACGGATTTTATCGAAATCAGATCTAAAACTGTTGATCGTGCGAGACACTCGAGAATCCGGAACCTGGATTGAGGAGCAATTAGTTCGAGGTATAACTCACGAAGGAGTTTCCGTTGTGAGTGCCGGAGTTCTTCCGACCCCTGCGGCAGCTTTCTTGTCAGCTTCTAAGAATTTTTGTGGAGCATTGGTTGTTTCGGCATCGCATAATCCCTTTCCTGATAATGGGATTAAGGTTTTTACGGGTAAAGGAAGAAAAGCGTCAAAGCTTCTTGAATCGGAATTAGAAGCTATGGTCAGTGATGAATCATGGGATTTTTCTGTTTCTGAGAACATCTGTGTCGAAACGTGCGATCTGTCGGATAGTTATGAAAGGCACTTGGACATTCTTCTTTCGGATTCCGGAAAAATTCCTGAAATGCAAATTGCCGTCGATTGTGCAAATGGGGCGATGTCGGAAATTGCGCCACGCATTTTACGTAAGCAGGGTTTTAGTGTGGTCGAAATAAATTCTCATCCTGATGGGATAAATATAAATTCAGCTTGTGGTTCTACGGACACCCTTGCACTACAGCAGGTGGTTAAGGAGCAAGAATGTTGCCTTGGCATTGCATTCGATGGCGATGGAGATCGTTCGATACTTGTTGATCACAATGGTGTGGTAGTTGATGGAGATGTGATGTTGTTTATTTGTGCATCTTATCTTAAGGCAATAAATCAACTATCAGGCAGCGGTGTTGTGGCAACTGTCATGAGTAATGCGGGACTTGAACGTGCTTTGAATAGATTAGGTATAACGTTATACCGCTGCCCGGTCGGGGACCGCGAGGTCAGTGAGGCTATGCTTCATCATGGTTTGGTGTTGGGTGGCGAGCAATCAGGACATTTAATTTTTTCCAGACTGCTTGGCTCAGGAGACGGTTTATTGACAGCGTTAATGGTAATTAAAGCCATGATTCAAGGTGATTCCAATCTTGCTGAGCTCAGGCAGGGTCTTGAGATTTATCCACAGGTTTTAGTAAATGTTCCAGTACGCGAGAAACCTGATCTCGCGTCAACGCCTGAGATTTCAGAATTGATAGATGAGGCTGAAAAATTACTTGGAGTGAATGGTCGTCTCTTGGTCCGGTATTCAGGTACGGAGCCGCTTCTTCGTGTGATGATAGAAGGTAGGGATTTAGATTTGATTAAAAAGCTTTCCGCCGCCATCGCTTCCAAAGCACGGCATTTGCTGGGATAAATTTGTTTTAGTGAGGAAAAGAAGGATATGCAGTTAGCCGTCAATATCGATCACGTTGCCACGATTCGGCAGGCTCGTCGAGGTCTAGAGCCTGAGCCGATTACTGCCGCTCTTTTGGCAGAGCTGGCGGGAGCGGCCGGAATTACCGTGCACCTGCGTGGTGACCGAAGACACATTCAAGAGAGAGATGTAGAGCTGCTTAAGACACTTGTCAAAACAAAACTCAACATCGAGATGGCAGCCACCCCAGAAATGGTTGCTATTGCGACTCGCATAAGTCCATATCAGGTAACGTTGGTTCCTGAGCAAGATTACGAGATAACTACAACCGGGGGACTTGATCTCGTGAGTTGCGGTTTGACAATAAAACGGACCATCAATCAGTTAAAAAGCGCTGATATTCAGGTAGGCATTTTTATAGATCCCAAGATTGCGCAGATTCGGAAGGCTAGAGCTATCGGGGCTCAGCTGATCGAATTAAATACTGGTCCTTATTCCGAAGGAAAAATAGAGTCACAGAAACGCCAGCTAGGTCAAATTTCGAGAGCCGCCGGAGAAGGTGTGCTTCAGGGTCTTAAAGTCGCTGCTGGTCATGGCTTAACTTATGACAATGTAGGTCCGATCGTAAAGATTCGGAAGATTGAAGAATTAAATATAGGTCACAGTATTATTTCCAGAGCGGTGCTCGTGGGTATTGAGCGGGCTGTTCGAGAGATGCTTGATTTAATGAAGTGAATGAATTATCTGAATCAAAGTATTAATTACATAAATTTAAATTAATTAAAGGACTTATCGTTGTTTTATGATGTGGCGTAATGTGTTTGTGCTTGGGCTAGCAATATCTGTGGCATTGGCTATAATGTTTTGGATCGTGTGGGCTGAGCGTCCTACGTTTGAAACTGTAGCAGACTCGGATAATACTCCAGCCCAACCTCAAGCCGAAAACGACTCTTCGTTAATCGAAGTTGACGAATCAAGAATAGCTGTTCTTCAAGAAACGGCTCAATCTGAACCGGATGATGTCGTCTCGCGTTTGTCTCTTGCCGATTTATATTTTGGGGCTCAACAATTTGAGGACGCGATTCCTTGGTACGAAGAGGCATTACTTTTAGACGCTGGAAACCTTGATGCAAAGACAAATCTTGGTGTTAGCTATTATTATGCAGATCAGGTAGAACGGGCGATTGAGATGTTCGAAGAGACGATTAAGCTGGAACCGACGAATCAACGTGCTCTTCTTAGTTTAGGAATAGTGAAGGCATTTGGGCTTCAGGATCTTGATGGTGCCATGACTGCTTGGAAGCGCGTTATAGAGATTGAACCCAATAGTGCTGAAGGTCTGGCAGCCCGTGATTCACTTGAACGTTTTTCCGCTGTACATGATTCTGCAGAAGAAAATCTCCCGTGAGTCGAGAGGAAGACCCCGATGCTACTGGGATGGCTGGTAAGGCTGCTGCTTGTCGCAGTTCTAACACGTTTAATCTGGAAATTTGCTCGAAATTTTTTTTCTGGTTTACAGGTTCAAAACCGAGAGCAACCACAGCAGAATACGGCGCTCGTTCGCGATCCGGTGTGCGGTACTTATGTACAGCAATCTCGAGCGTTAAAGATTCATTCTGGTAGCGAAGTTAATTATTTTTGTTCGGAATCTTGTCGCCAAGAATTTAAATCGAACATTTAAAAGAGACGTATTAATGTTAAACGAAGAGAAATTAAGAGCTGAAATTGTAGAGATTGGTCAGCGATTGCATTCCAAATCGTACGTAGCTTCAAATGACGGGAATATTAGTGTCAAGCTTGATCACGAGAGGTTACTAACAACACCGAAAGGAGTGTCCAAAGGTTTTATGACACCGGACATGCTGGTGACGACCGATCTCGGCGGTAATCGACTGACAGGTGATCGCGAACCATCGTCAGAGTTATTAATGCATATTGCTGTTTATCAGAACCGTCCTGAAATAGCGGCGGTTGTCCACGCGCATCCACCTACTGCTACGGGGTTTGCTGTAGCAGGAATTCCTTTAAATCGTGCGATCCTTGCAGAAGTTATTACAACACTGGGAAGTATTCCGATTGCTGATTATGGGACACCTTCAACCCATGAATTAGCGGATGCGGTTCGAAAACACATAAAAACGCATGATGGTTTATTACTTGCTAATCACGGTGCTTTAACCGTATCTGACGAATTATTTTCAGCGTATTACAAAATGGAAACTATTGAACATTTTGCACGTATTAGTCTTGTGGCTAGAACCTTGGGCGGTGAGCGTTTACTATCACGCGAAGAAGTCATGAGGTTGCAAGATTTGCGTGGTATGTATGGGATAGCGGCCCCTGCTCCAATTTGCCCTGATCCTGATACTTCAGATAACGAAGAGGATGACTGCCAGGTAGTCGAGGCTCCCTCTTCACTTGGTCAACAAGTTGTAACAGGTGGTAACGACACTAAATTAAATGCACAACTAGGTAAAGACGATGAAATTCGATTAACATACCGAGAGCTTTTAACGCTGGTTGAAGATGCAGTTAAGCAGTTGCGAGAAGATTAATTAAAAGATATACGCTCAATATTGGAATAGGTGTAGGGCTTGCGGAGGGCATTATGGGTGAAGCGTTAGGAATGGTTGAGACCAAAGGGCTTGTCGCCATGATAGAAGCGGCTGATGCCATGGTTAAGGCTGCCAAGGTAACACTCGTTGGTTGGGAAAAAATTGGAGCCGGTTATGTCACGGCCATTGTCCGAGGAGACGTGGCGGCGGTTAAGGCTGCTACGGATGCGGGTGCAGCTGCCGCACGTCGGGTGGGCGAATTAGTATCAGTGCATGTTATCCCCAGACCACATGCAAACTTGGAGGATGCGCTGCCAATTGGGAAGGCTGGAACTAAAAGATAGTCAGCGATCATTTTCCGGTACTTAATTTTCTTAACAAACGTTCTTGGTAGTACGGTGAAAAGTATCTTTTGGGCTAGGCGAGAAGACCGATTATGATTTTGGCCAAGATTGTTGGCACGGTTGTTGCCACACAGAAGGATCAACGGCTTGTCAGTAGTAAGTTGCTATTGGCGCAACCAATAGATGCAGAAGGCAACGAACTCGGGAATCATTTAGTTGCCGTTGACACGGTGGATGCGGGTTTTGGAGAGGTCGTCTTAATAGTCAGTGGAAGTTCGGCTAGAATGGCGGCTGCTCTAAAGGACACTCCGGTTGATGCAGCCATCGTTGGTATTGTTGACGATATTGAATTCAAGGAACAATAGTGCAACTTGCTCGTGTAAGCGGCACAGTTGTCGCAACACATAAAGACCCTTATCTTAAAGATCTTAAATTATTGCTTCTGCAGCCTATAGACTCTGCTGGTTGTTCTCAAGGTGTTTGTTTTGTCGGAGTGGACTCTGTAGGAGCGGGCGTTGGTGAAGAAGTCTTTTTTGTTAGGGGTAGAGAGGCTGCGTTGCCGTTTTTGCCACGGGTTGTACCTGCAGATGTTGCTGTGGTAGGAATTGTTGACTCATGGTTTTTTGAAAATAATAAACACGCTTAACAACCCCTGTGACTCAAAAGGATCTGATGTGAAACTTGGACGTGTGGTAGGCAACGTTGTATCCACTAGAAAAAATGACAAACTTGTTGGCGCAAAGTTGTTGCTTATAAAACCAATTGCGAAAGATTTCGTAAATGTTCCTCTGACCTTGGCCGTAGATACCACTCAAGCTGGTATTGGTGATACTGTGTTATACGTGCTTGAAGGAAAGGCTGCGGGCGCGGCCCTAAGACGCCGAGCAGCTCCAGTAGATGCTGCCATTGTTGGAATAGTAGATTACGTTACTAGTAGTAATAAAAATTAGAGTGCTAAGGTGAATCGTAAGAAACTTATATCGGCTGTTGACAATGCTCTTATGCGTCACACAGCTAGTATCAGGGCCAAAGAGTCTGATGTTATTGCGTCGGTTGCTTCTCCTGTAACCCATCCAAGCCAAACAAAAGTTCCGGGTGTTATTTCAAATAAAGAAGCTCATTCATGTGTGATCGAGCCTAACGTGCAGTGTGTGCACTGTGGATATTGTGAGTCTCTTGGGCATTAATGAACACTGTTCACTTCCGCTCGTTTTAGTAACACGTCGATTGCCAGCCTCGGCATTAAAAAAACTGCAGTCAGTTTGTGAAGTTGATTTAAATAGAGATCATCAAGGGCTTTCTGTAAATCTTCTGTGTGAACGGATTCAGGGTAAGCTCGGTCTCTTATGTTTGGTAAATGATGTGATCGATCGACAAGTGATCGATGCGGCACCTGAGCTGCGTGTAATTGCAAACGTTGCAGTCGGCTACGACAACATCGATGTTGAGTATGCGAGTAGACGTGGAATAGTTGTTACAAATACCCCAGATGTACTTACGGCTTCGGTCGCTGAATTTACTTGGGGTTTAATCCTTTCAATAGCTCGCCGCATTACAGAGGGAGATCGCCTGATTCGCTCTAATCAATGGACGGGTTGGGCCCTTGATTTCATGCTTGGCATGGAGCTAAACGGTAAACGTTTAGGGATCATAGGGTATGGGCGAATCGGTAGGGCGGTGGCCGCTAGTGCAAAAGCCTTTGGAATGAATGTTGTTGTTGCGGCTTCTTCATCTTCTGGAAGTAAAAGCGAAAACACTCTTGATGAAGAGGATGATAATATTCGGTGGGTATCATTTGATGAACTATTGGTGTCTTCTGACGTGGTTTCACTGCATGTTCCTATGAATGCTAAAACAACAAATTTAATTGATCGTCGGGCATTAACACGTATGAAACGAACAGCCTTTCTTGTCAATGCTTCCAGAGGATCTGTTGTTGACGAAGATGCTGTAATTTGGGCACTTGAAGAAAAATTAATCGCCGGAGCGGCGCTTGATGTTTACGAGTCTGAACCCGCGGTACAAAAAAAACTTTTATCACTAGAAAATGTTGTTTTATCGCCGCACTTGGGCAGTGCTACCCGTGAAACACGCACAGCTATGGCTGAATTAGCTGTTTCAAATGTTATAGCTGTTCTTGGTGGGGAAGAACCGCTGACTCCGGTACTGTCGTAAAGGTATACCTCTATGGGTGGCCGGTCATCTGAAAAATTGAATATTTCACCGGGTGTAGACCTCGTAATGAGGCGTTTAATGGCGGTTGTCGATAAAATGGATGAACCGGCAATTGAAAAGATTGCCGAAGATCAAAAATCTAATCCTTTTCAAGTTTTGATTGCTACGATGCTTTCTGCTCAAACGAAAGACGCTGTTACTTTTGACGCTTCGCAACGTCTTTTTGCTAATGCTTCGACTCCGCAGGAAATGTTGCGTTTGAGTGTGAGGAAGATCGAAGCTTTAATCTTTCCAGTGAGCTTTTATAGAAATAAAGCAAGGCATATAAAGAAGACGTGTAGGCATATTGTAGATGACTTCAGTGGAAATGTACCGACTACTATGTCGGATTTACTAACCTTGCCAGGTGTTGGTCGAAAGACAGCGAACCTCACGTTAATTATTGCTCATCAGAGCAACAGGAATATTTGCGTTGATACACATGTGCATCGGATTTCCAACCGATTGGGTTGGGTAATCACAGGCACACCCGAGCAGACAGAGCAACGGTTGTACGGAGTATCTCCGCGGCGGTGGTGGGCGCGAATAAATTTATATTTGGTCATGTGGGGACAGAATGTTTGCCGGCCGGTTTACCCATTATGTGGGAGGTGTGACATTAGTGATTTGTGTCCTCGTATTGGAGTGAAGAAAGTGGGGCGAAGTTAATATGCATTGTTCTGCCCTACAAAATCTAATGTCGAATTACATTTTGGAATGTTATAAGCCTCCGAGATATCGTTTACTATAATTTCAAATCAACCCGATGCTGAAAGTAAACGAAATATTTCATTCGATCCAAGGAGAATCAAGCTACACAGGGTTACCCTGTGTGTTTGTGCGCCTTACTGGATGTGATTTGCGGTGTTCTTGGTGCGATACCCCCTATGCTTTTAATGAGGGTCAGGCGTTGTCAGTTGAGAATGTTGTCAAAAAGGTCAAAACTTATCAGAGTCTTTTGGTTGAAATTACTGGAGGAGAACCGCTGCTTCAGCCCGATGTTTATAAGTTGATGAGGGCACTTTTGAAATTCGGTAAGACGGTATTGCTGGAAACCGGTGGACATATCGATATTTCTAAGGTGCCAGACGAAGTTATAAAGGTTGTTGACGTAAAGTGTCCTGGGAGCGGTGAATCTGAGAATAATTTATGGGGTAATTTAGATCGTCTAAAGGCGCATGATGAGGTGAAATTTGTAATCCGAGATCGTTCCGATTATGACTTCGCGAAAGAAGTTCTCAAGAGACATCATCTTGAAGAACGTTGCGCGTCAGTACTTTTTTCTCCAGTTCACAGCGTGCTACCTCTAAAACTTCTGACGAATTGGTCTTTGGAGGATCAGCTTCCTGTGCGTTTACAAATCCAGCTACATAAATATGTGTGGGGTGAACATGTTCGTGGCGTTTAATCAATGAGTGCTGTTAGAAGGGCAGTCGTGCTTCTAAGTGGTGGTCTTGATTCATATACGACTGCGGCTATTGCTCGAGCTGAAGGTTACGAACTTTGCACTTTGACGATCAAATACGGACAAACCCATGCAAATGAAATAGAAGCGGCCAGGCGCATTCGGTCTTCACTAAATGTGAGTAAGTACCTTGAACTATCCGTAGATTTAGCTTCTATTGGGGGCTCGTCTTTAACTACGAACGCTCCAGTTCCAAAAGATCAAGATCTCGATTCTGCGCGTATTCCAACGACGTATGTTCCGGCTCGTAATACTGTACTTTTGGCGTTGGCACTTAGTTGGGCAGAGGTGTTGGGGGCACGTGATTTATTTATTGGGGTGAACTCACTAGATTATTCTGGATATCCAGATTGCAGGCCTGAGTTTATTAAAGCATTCCAGACATTGGCTGGACTGGCTACGAAAGTTGGTGTTGAGGGCGGAGTGATTAATGTGCACGCTCCCTTAATCAAGCTAAACAAAGCAGAGATTATCCGCCGTGGACTCGAAATGAATCTAGATTATGGGCTAACACACAGCTGCTATGATCCTAGTGATAGTGGCACGCCATGTGGTCGTTGTGATAGTTGTCGTTTGCGGGCTAGAGGTTTCAAAGACGCTGGGAAAAGTGACCCTATTTTCTGCTGAAGTCTGAAAGCTGAACAACTGCGGAATCGATAATTTCGTTGATGGCGCTATTAGTTGCTGTGAAATTGTTGGCTAGAATTGCGAAAGCCAAACGTTCTCCTTCTTGTGTGTCTACGTAGCCAACGAGAGCGCTGACGTTACTTTTAGTACCGGTTTTAGCGATTGCATTGTTGGTAGCAGATGATTTTCTTAATCTGTTGCGAAGAGTTCCATCTATTCCTGCCACAGGTAGTAAAGGTGTGAAGTAATTTCGATGGGAGACGTCGTTATGCATGTGTTTCAAAATGGCGACCAGCATTTCAGCGCTGGCGAGGTTTAGCGGTGATAAGCCTGATCCGTCGGCTATTAAAAAGTCGTTTTTGTTTACACCCCACGAAATCAAGGTCTCGGTTATGATATCGACGCCCGAGGAAACTTTTTTTGATGAAGATGAATATCCTATTGTTCGCATCAATGACTCAGCGTACAGGTTACTACTGTCTTTCATCATTTTAACTGCGATATTTGACAACTCTTTTGAGTAATGTCTCAAGAGAATCTCAGTAGAGGGCTGATGTTTCGCTAGTTGGCTCCCGGAGAGATTCTCAATTTCCAATGCTTTTCCTATGACATTAATCCCATTGTTAATCAAACTAGATCTAAGTGAAGTCACAAAAAAACGTGTTGAGTTTTCAATGGCTATTTTCCGAATTACGGCAGGAGAGCCGAGCGGGATAGAACCTCTGACAACAAGGTTTGACGGACCTGGCAAACGACGTAGCGTAAAGGATTCATCACGATCCTTATCAACGGTCTCAAGCTGATTAATAAGAGTTAGACCGCTCAATGGGTCAAGCTGTAGTATCGCTAGCTCGCCAATACTTGTGCTCGGTGTGATGATCAAGGGTGTTACGTTTTCGTTGTACTGGAGTGCACCTGTTGGCGAAGCAAACCCAAAGCCAAAATCGTCCCAGGCCCATCCTGGTCCCCATCCAGACCAGATGTCATCAGAAAACAATCGGTCATCCCCAACAATATTTCCATCGATTTGTTTGATTCCCTTGTTTGAAAGTTCACGAGTCCATTTCGAAAAAGTATCGTCTATAGAATTTTCAGATTTTCCAATTGTAGGATCTCCGGTGCCTTTTACAACTAAATCCCCTACTAAGATTTTCCGTTCAGTGCTCTTTTGTCCGGAGAGTGTCGTTTCATAACGGAAGTCCCAACCTAGTTTCTCTGCAGCCACGGCGAGAGTTGCTATTTTAATCGTTGATGCGGGATCAAAAAGTTTGTTTGAATGAAGTGCGTATAGTTTTTCATTTTTATCCAACGAATAAACGTAGATACCCCACGAGATAGTTTCTTTCTGTTTGAAGAGGGTGTCTAAAGTGCTGTTGAGTTGCTCTATTTGACTGTCAGTTGTGACTTGTGATCGAGTGGTTTCTGCAAAAAAGAAAACACTTACACAAATTAGTAAAAGATTAATTTGCAGGGTTTTCTTTGCTGAGCGCGTCGATTGTCTCATCGAACGCCTTTCCGTCGATACGGGCCGCTCCCGGTTGTCCTTCAGGTATGCCAAATGCTTCATTCTCAGATTTCCAGAACAAGACTACCTCTTTTTTCTCAGGATCACCGTAATGGACACGTACAGTAGCGACCAGATTCATATCGTTGAGATTAGAATCAAGTCTATTTTCAACGAATGATGATGCTTCTAATGCTGACAGGTTGCTAAGCAGCTGAGTCATTTCAGCTTGTTCGATCTCAAGTTCACTTGGCATAATTTGCAACCAAGCGAATTCTTCAGAATCTTCTTCACTTTTTTCAAAAACAAATGTTTCGTCAACTTTTTCAATTTCTAATCGCGACACACTAAACGGGCTAAAGCCGAACAATTTTTTTCTCCGGTATTCGACAGCCTGTTTATTCAGAGTATTAGTGAAAGAGGAAGCTGTTGTAAATATAAAATTTCTTGATAAATCACGGGTGAACTGGCCTGCGGTCTCAGAGTCCTCGCCAAAGTCAAGAGTCGCTGTAGAGCTTCCGGCTGTCAATTTCACTGTCATTTTTGGATTAATGAGGCCATAAGGATCCAGGTTGTCAGCGTTTTCATTTACCACGGCTTGAAATCTTTCGGTGCTTAAACTAGTAATTAGATCGTTGACTGCGGCATCGTCTGCATTAGCATTCCAAGGTTCTTGTAATTGCCATCCGTCGTTACTGTTTTTGGTTAGTTGCACAAATTGATCATCAGAAGTTATTTCTATCTTGTCCAAGTTTTCGCGCTCGAAGTTCAGCACGGTTTTGTCTCTGAGAGCAAAAGTATTTTTATCAAACGTGTTGTTTAGATGAGACGAAATAAGGAAAATTCTATTCTCATCAGAAAGTTTGGCATACAAATCAGATCCTGTTGGTGTTTGATCACCAACAAGTAAGTGCCTAGTCGTGCTTTCGTTTACGGAAAATCCGATGTCAAGAGAGGGTTCCTCAAGACCAAATTGAGCTAGAGGGATTTTTGTGTCGATACCTTCTTCGACGACTCGTTGCACCTCAAGAGCGGTCAGACTTTCTGCTACAGCGGCCACTGTAGGATCTTCAGCAACGGCTTGGACAGGTTCAATAATAGACCACTCGCCGTTTTCGTTTTGTTGTAGCTGAGTGATGCTTTTGTCGCTTGCTGTTATCTGCAAGTTAGAAATTTCTTCTGCCTCAAAACTAAAGAGTCTTTCATTTGGAGGTGTTTCGGACGCCGGAGCGCGGTGACGCTCTACAAAGAAAATGTACGTTCCTAAGCTTACAGTAATGACTAGCAGAATAAGGTTTACACGAAGACCACGCATTTCCTAGCGTCTCCGCCACCAAACGAAAAATCCTGATCCGACTATAAAACCAGGAATTAGTAACAAGGTAATGATAGTAATACGAAATTGTTGTTCCTGAGTCAGCGTGATTCTTCGATCTTCTGGGGCACGTGGTCGAATCGAAATGAGATTTTCTTGTTCTGCAAGCCAATTTACAGTGTTTAAAAGCAGGTCAGCGTTACCTTGGATTCCAAGGTAACCATTGGAAGCAAAATCGGAATCTCCAAAAACTACAAGTCGTGTTTCTGCGGGTGAGTCTTCGGTGTTCTCATCGTTGATCTGGGTTACATCCGAGGAAACATCCTCTGCAATGTTTTGACTGGCTTCTACCGCGACTGACACGGCAATTGATATTGGACCAGGAACATCGCCAAGGTCTTCCTCCATTGAGACTTCACCGCCGGATAGGTCGAGGTTGCTTTCAGCCCAGCTTTGAGGTGAAGTTTCAACAACAATTTGAGTTCTCTCATCGGATGGACTCGTCTTGATGGATCGTGCAAGTGGAAAGGCTGTAAGTAGTTCGAATCGATCAGTAATTGGGTGTTGTGGATACGATGCTGCAACCGGGGTGGCCGCGTCAGTACCTAAAAGTTGGCCGACTCCACTTGCGTCAACGACAATATCGTTTCCAATTTCGACACCCCATTCACCAAGAAACGTAACTAGGTTGTCTTGATTAGTTGTGTCCGGTTCTTCCGGAGGATCTAGAAGAACCAGTAATTTACCACCGCTGGAGAGATACTTCTGTAGCAAACCAATTTCCGTAGGCAATAAATCATTTGAAGGTCCGGCAATTATTAGGATGGAAGCATCGGAGGGAACTTGGCCCGCCTGCGTTAAAATAAGTGTCTCGACAGAAATGTTATCGCGCAATAATGCACCTTCAACGTTGCTGTATCCGATCCTTTGGTCTGTATTCTCGGGATCTCGTTCGCCATGTCCTTGGAGAAAATATGCCTTCCGTTCTTCCCCTTCAACAGCTTTAATGAGGGCATTCGTGAGATCTTGTTCTTGGTTTGAAACTACACGTTCAATGCGTTCGTTATAGTCGAAGACAACGGTGCCATAGGACTGCACGTCGTACTGCCTGGCGAGCCCAGGATTTCTGTCGACGTCGATATATTCAAGCGTTACATAATCTGATGTGTATTCGTACTCGGCCAGACTGTCGCGAAAAGGTTGAAAGGTGGTCTCTTGTGCAAACACCATAATGCGAATGGGAGATTCTAGTGATTCAAGAAGCTGGATAGTTTGGTCCGATAGAGAGTATTGTCGCGCTGCCGTTAAGTCCCATCGTTTGTTTTGTCGAGCGAGGATATAATTGACGCCAATTAAAATTGCTAAAACAAGTAAAATGCTGGATGCGGCCAATGCTCCGTGTTGAGTTTGACTTTTCTTAAAGAAGGCAACGACATTACGCCATTGGCCCAGTCCATAAATGGCGACAATGATAAGACCGATCACCATTGTCCACCACCACAAATCGATAGATGCTGGCATTAACAATCGCAAAGCCATGCCGACTATTACTACAAGAATACCTGTCCAGCCTATTATGTCGAGAATTTTTGCACTCATAACGTTGCTAACCCCTCCACCTTTCGCTATCCACGGATTTAGTGGTAAGGAAGAGCCCAAATATTATAAAACTTAGGTAATATGCGAGGTGTTTAGTGTCGATTACACCTTTTGAAAAATCGTCAAAATGATCCAATATAGAAAGATAGCCAAGTATTTGAGTTGTGATGGAACTACTTGATGGATCGCCTATCCAACTAATTACCCATAGTAATAACAGGATTCCAAATGTGCCCATGCCAGCAACCATTTGATTTTTTGTCATGCTGGAAATTAACAGGCCGACGGAAATGAAAGAGCCTCCCATGAGCCAGAGACCTAAGTAGCCGCTCAATATTGGAGCCAATTCTGGTTCGCCATATATAAAGAGCATGCCAATGGGAATGAGGGTAACAGCCAACATAATCGTAAAAAGTGCTGTAGCGCCTATAAACTTGCCTAGGATAATCTGTAGATCTGTTATCGCAGAGGATAAAAGTAACTCCATAGTACCAGAACGTTTTTCTTCTGAGTACGCACGCATTGTGAGCATCGGAAGTACCAACAACATAATTACTGAAGTGTTCCCAAGTAGTGGTCGCATCAGATACTCGTTGATGTTGATAGTTTGGGGTCCCCCCATTCCCATGCCCGCTTGCATGCTAATTCTTACGACGAAAAGCAAGCTCGCGTAGAAGAAGTAACCAAACAAAAACGAGAAGAAACCGATAAATACGTATGCTATAGGCGAGACAAAATAGGAGCGGAGTTCCTTTTGTGCGATCGCAAGAATATTACCCATTAGGATCCTCTGTTTTAGTGTCTGCTTCGGTGTTTATATTCTTCCCTGTATTCTCGGTTCGGGTGTCTTCTGATGTTGTGAGTTCAAGAAAGACATCTTCTAGGCTCATTTTCAGGGGACTTAGTTCCAGTAATCCCCATTTATTTGATACAACAGCTCGTGCAAGTTCTCGGCGAATATCTGCGCCATGGTCGCTTTGTACATCCACTAATTGTGTGTGATGTTTTGATTCCGTAATTGACACATTAGTGACTCCATCCAAAGCTTGAATTACAGATTCTACATTTTCAGATACGGTATCTATTTCCAGATGAATGGTTTCTGAACCGCGAAGCCGCTTTGTCAAATTCTCTGGGGTATCAACCGCGACAACTTGTCCCTTGTTAATGATGACTACTCGTTCACAGGTTTGCGCGACTTCAGGTAAAATGTGAGTACTGAGAATAACGGTGTGGTCTCCTGCTAGGTTTTTAATAAGGCGCCTAGTTTCAATGATTTGTTTTGGATCCAGTCCTGCGGTTGGTTCGTCAAGAATCAAGACTTCTGGATTGTGTAGAAGTGCTTGTGCTAGCCCGACTCTTTGTTTGTACCCTTTGGAAAGTTTTCCGCAGTTACGGTTCCTCATGTCGCCTAGGTTTGTGCGCGAAAGTGAGGTTTCTATTCTCTCAATGCGATCCTTGGATTTGACACCTTTAATACGAGCCGCGAAGTAGAGATATTCAACGACTGTCATGTCCGGGTATAGAGGGGGCGTTTCGGGTAGATAGCCAGTTCGGATCTTCGCATCTATAGGTTGCTGAAATATGTCGTAGCCCGCAACGACCGCCTTACCTTCTGTCGCCGGGATGCATCCCGTTAAAATACGCATAGTTGTGCTCTTACCAGCACCGTTTGGGCCAAGAAACCCAAGTATTTCACCTGATTCAACACGGAAACTCACATCGTTAACCGCGGTGATTGGCCCATAGCGTTTTGTGACGTTTTGAACCTCAATCATGAGGTTGCTCCTTTACAAATAAAACTAGCGCAGGGTCAGGATCAAATCTAACAAGCTTGACTCCACCCGTAAATAATTTTTAGACGACAAATTGAAAATATAAGTTTTCCATTTTTACGTTTTTCAAGCCTATGATTTTTGCGGCTAAAATACTAATCGCGCTGCTCAATCCGTGTCAAATTATCTCGGCCACTTCATTGGTGCTGGCCAGAGAAGTCGTTAACCGCCAAAGTCGATAAATTCATCGATTGCCGTTTGGTCGCCTGTCTTTATCTCTTCAAATTGTAGTCCTTGCAGAGATTGCCTGTTGCTCCAGGCGATTCTGGCTAATGATTTAATCTCACGATCTTGATTGGGCAGGCGAAAAACAATGGTAATTCTAGTGCCGACTGCGATTGGTTCCATTGTGCGTAATGCGAGTCCACCTTTTCCAAGGTTTAAAACCTGTCCTGAAATAATTGCATTTTCCACTTCTATTGCACAGGGAATACTTAAAGTGACTCGAGCACTGGTTCGTCGGTCGAAACTCTTGGGAAATAGAAGCGGGTTAAAGCATTGTAAAACTTCTTCTTCCGGTATGTGCTCGTTCACGTAATCGGTTATTCCGAGACTGGCCAGTGTTTTAATCTCGTCAGGATTCTTGACAGAACCGCTCAAAATAGCAAGTGTTGAGTTCTGCGCTGTTTCTTGAATTTTTTTTACGATCGCCGAAAATTTGTTGCCAATACGAATATCAAAAATAATCAGGTCAAAAATTTGTGGGTGATTGTTGAGTGCCGCCAGAAATTGTTTTTCGTTATTCACTTCAAAGGATTTATGCCCGCCTTTTCGAAATGCTTCAGAAAAACGTTTTAGCGTTTCTGTTGATTTAGTGGCGATTAAAATAGTTTTTAAGGGCAAGATGCGATTTATTTTATTGGGTAGATGTCATTCTGAACAAAAATTTGTAGTTCTCAAGGCTACTAAAATACAGAGAATTTCACTAAATACTGTCAGTAAAAGTTCTATAAAAATTTTCGTCGAGATGTGTAAATCTTTTATACCAACTTCAAAGATGCTCTGTTGAACTAAAATCATGCATTGATGCTCTGTTGTCTAAGCGTTATAATTCGGGACTCTGATGAGAAGTTTTAATGGCAACTTGTGAAGCCTGTGAAGTAGAAATGGACGTCGATGAATTCGACGTCGATATTGGTGATGAATTAAGTTGTCCGGAGTGTGGAAAGAATCTCAGGGTGGCAAGTCTTTCTCCAATAGAATTTGAAGAATTATCTGAAGATAATGAGGTTTTAGACGATATTGGTGAAGAGTTTGGTTCTGAGGAATCTAATGGTGAGGATCAGTTAGACGACGACTATAATTGACAGGTTTCGTAAAAACTGTGTAACCTCATCATGCCGCCGTTTGACTGTTGTTAGTTTTTGTAAGCGGTTGAAACATTTGATAAAACTCATGAGTCAGGAGAGGGTTATGAGATCCCCATGGCGATTTCTAATGGCTGTAAGTTTGGTTGCCCTTCTAGGGTTCGGGGCTGCAGCTTGTTCTAGCAACCCACCACCTGAGCCGCCACCGCCGCCGCCACCGGCGCCG
>CEUS01061847.1_pt1 | contig 24374 bp, 22 predicted proteins | sample 427031 | NCBI WGS metagenome assembly CEUS01 (sample SAMEA2622837, study PRJEB7988) | marine metagenome | biome: marine biome (ENVO:00000447); feature: marine epipelagic mixed layer (ENVO:xxxxxxxxx); material: "saline water (ENVO:00002010), including plankton (ENVO:xxxxxxxx)" | depth 140 m | reverse complement strand
TCTTCTGGTGTCCGACTGGATTCTATTTGTGTACTTGGTTCTTCTGGATCCGGTTGTGTACTTGATTCTTCTATTACGGGTGATGGGGATAGAATTATTTCTTTTTCAACTGGTTCTTTCTCTACTAACTCTTTAGGTTTATTAACTAACTTTGGTTGAGGTAATTCTTCATATTGTTTCTTTCGTTGAGCCTTTGTTTGAAATCCAAATGGACTACGTTTTTTACCTTTACCTTTATCTTCTGATTTTTTTTTAAATTTAAATATACCTTCCTCTTTTTGTCTTCTTTCTCTTTCAGGGGTGAATTGTTTAATTTGTTTTGCTATTTTTTCTTCTTTTTCTCTAAGTTTTCTTCTTTCTTCTGCTTCCCTTATAACTCGGTCCGTTTCTTCTTGTATTTTTTTGGCTTTTTCTCTTTCTTCTCTTTCTACCCTTTGTTTTTCTTCCCATTCTCTTTCAGCTTTTTTCTTTCTAGCTTCTATTTCACCTTCGGGTGGGGGAGTTCCTATGATACTGGGAAATGGATTATAAGATGCTAAGTATTCACCCCACCCTTTTTCCTTAGGTTGTTCTGCTTCATCTATTTCAGCTTGTCGTTGAGCATCTTCGTATTCTTTACCTGCAGCTCGACTCCCACCTTTTTTACGATAGGTTCTTTTTTTTTTACTTTTATTTTTACTTTTTTTTTTACTTTTATTTTTACTTTTCTTTCTATTTCTTTTTGGTGTTAATGATCTAATCTGTTTAATTAATTCTTTCTTCGTAAGTTTATTAATTTTTGATTTTCCCTTTGATTTTGTCTTTCTTTTTCTATTTTTCTTATATGAGGAATGGTGTTTAGTAATCGTTCTTTTTTTCTTCATATATATATATTTTACCAATATTTTAAATTAACATTTATTCTTTTTCTTTTTGACCGTCCGTTTTCTTCTCTTTCCCCCACCTAAACGCGGTCTCTGAAATTGTTTCGGTTCATGTTGGATAGTTAAAAAGGGTTTCATTTGATAGACATCTTCACCTGAAAGTGTTTTTCCAATATTTACAGGGAGTTCATAATTAGCTACATTTTCAATTGTATTGAATTGAAGTCTACCATAATCGGGCTTTAATGCCATCATATTTGATCCTAAATAAGCTTTTCCAGTTGGGTCATCTCTATCAAGCATAGCATCCCCATCTCTGTCTAAAACAACCATCCGTACCCTTTCACCTTCTTTCCCTCTTCTTTCAAGGTCTTGAACTTCTTCAATAAACGCAGATAATACTTGACTATCATTTATTGGTTCTTTTAGGTCGATCGCTTGAAATGCTTTTTTGTATGCATTTAACCTTGTATCATGGTCTCCCTCAAGATCAACCGCATCAAGGAATTCTTGAGGGGCATCTTCTAAATAATTTTCTCCCCAACGATCCCTTGCTGCACTTCTAAACTGGGTTGGCATAAAGTAATCTTCATATTTATCTCTACCTAAACCTGACCTTTTCCATAGACGTTTATTACCTAGAACGCCCATACCACGGGGTGGTAAAGTTGATTTTACTTTTCTTTCTAATTGATCAAATAATCTAGTTTTTTCCCCTTTACGGAAATCAATATCCTTTTGAGCTTTTTGAGAGGCTTGATGGGCGACCATTCCTTGTTTTGTAACTGTAGCGTATTTACTCCTTCTTTCCCTAAGAAAATCATCTTTAAATTTATTCATTGGATTTACCAAATCAGTCATTCCTGATATCCATTTTCTCTGTAATGGGTCGTCACCTACAGGTACCTTCATTAAGTCAGATAAATCAGGTTTATCTTTATCCTCTTCTTTAAGAGCATTGTCTAAATAACGTTTCCTTTCCGGCCATATATCCGCAAACTCTGTTTCAGGGACAATTTCATCTTTTGAATCTTTGATATCATCATTTACAAAAAGGAGTCTATCAATATTCCCTTCTTTTTTTAATATTTCTTTCATGTTTTTCTCTGTAAATTCAGGTTTGTTTATATCATAAATAGAATTCGCATTTTGAAGCATTCTGTATTCCACATGTTCAAAATCATACAGAAAGGAAACATCATCTTTATATTTTTCCTTAAACTCTCTAATGAATAGTAATTGATCCGGTCCAACATCATCATCTTCAATTAACGCTTCATAGTAAAGTATTAAATTTTGGATATCAGGAGCATTGACCATATCAATTAAAAATCCATTCATCCAATTTACGGATTGTTTGTGTTCCCCCAACCTCTTCATTGCTTCCTTATAATCTGGTCTTTCTTGTGCGTTAAAGTAATCCTCTCTCGATATTTTGTTAAGTTGTGATTCATACATTGCTACACTTCTTAATTGATGAATGTATTCCTTTTCATTGTCATTGATTAATTCATCATTTGATTTAAATTTTTCTAATCTTTCTCCAATTTCCCCTGCAAGGTCTCCATCTAAATCCGTATGTAAATGAGGCATTACAACTAACGGTGGTTTCGAAAAACCCGGTTCTAATTTTTTTTGTAATACTTCCACGCGAGCAAAAACTTTTTTAAATGTTGTAGGGTCAGGTGATAAGTCTAAATCATCTTTGTATTTGATTGTTTGAAATCTTAAATGAAGATATTGTGTCCAAAAACCAAGTTCGGTAGATGTCATCTTTTGATCAAACCGGACATGTTCTTTTTCAAACCTGGGTAAACTTGATTCATGAATATGTTTTTTATAGATTCTTCCGTAAAGGTTATGCCATGCATACATAATCGCCCACAACTCTGAAATGAATGTAACAATTTCTTGATATTCTTCGGCAATAATCTCTTTACTTAAACCACGAAAGTTTCTAAATTGTTCCGCTACCTTTCTATATATCTTTTTTTTTGATTCTTCTTGTTTTTCATAGAGTATTAAATGAGCAATAAGGATTGGTGTATGGAATGCTTCATAACTACGAGGTAATTGATATTCTTTTGTCATATCGAACAGAGATTCTTTCACTGCTGATTTGGCGGCATCGATCGATGTTGACATCATTTTTCCCCAATCATTAAAGAAAGCGAAGCTTGGTAATCGTGTAGATCCTCTATCAAGGACATTTTCAAATACTTCTGTTACTTTTTCTAATCCATTTGGTGTAAGAAGCTGAACACCTGGTCTCACTAGTTCATTAATATATTTATCAGCAAATTCTTTATTAATCTCTGATTCTACTACTTTTAAGGCAATACGATAATCCATCACTTGATAATCAAGTGTTTCTGAATCAAGTTGATATGCTTTTGTCACAAATTCTTTCAATAAGAAAACAAGATGAACAAACATTTTCCTTGTTGAAAGAGATTGAACTGATTCAACGATATTCCCATAACCAGACGCAATAGGTCCGGCAATAGCAGTAAGTGTCGCAAGGGGGTCATCATACAATTTTACGTTAAATCCGGGTATTTCCATCGAGGCTCTACTTTCGGCAACACCTTCTTTAGGAATCCATTTTCCCTTGACTATCCTTCCTTGACTATCTTTAAGTTTATCCCATCTTTCTTGATAATTACTTGATTGACGTTTTAGAAGATTACCTTCCATTTGAATATCAAGTGCTGATCTGTAGAGTTCGGTTTGTTCGGCATGTTTCAATAGAATATTGATAAAATTGATAAATTTACGACGGTTAAATAATCCATCCTCTAAGGGGAGACGGAAGTCTAATGGAAGGTGTCTATTATGGATGGCATCAATGTAATAGGGCAATTTTGCTCCTTCCCCCCAATCCACACTTAAATATGCATAACCGATCACTGCTGTTAAAGTAACTATCTTTGAAATGTCTTCTTCCCCGTCATCATCAACAATACCAAATTCAACTTGACCTCGATAGATACCACCGTGTAAATGGACTTCAACCTTATCCCACCATTCTTTTGGGAGATTGGGTATATTTTGGTTGACTTTATCTTTAAACCGTTCAAACTCTTGATCTCCACCTTTAAGAATATATTTCATATATATATATATTAATTTAAAATATTTAAAATTTGATTATGATAATTATATTACACTAGTAATAAATATGGAAAAATATTCGAATTCAACAGATGAGGAAAGGATCAAAATGGTGATTTATTTTGATAGAGTTATTGATGACATTACCTTATCCAAAAAGGTGGAAAAAAGTATCTATAATTATACAATCCGTCTCTGTAAGGCAAAAAATATTCAAAGAAGATGGTCAAATCAATTGTTTAAAAACCTTTATCATTCCAAAGTTATTTCAATTTATTCAAACCTTAAAAAGGACAGTTACATTCAAAATGAAACTTTTTTAGAAAAATTAAAAGATGGAAAGGTTAAAGCGGATAAGGTTGGTGTGTTAAGCGTTTATGATATCTTTCCAGATAATTGGAAAGAACTATTAAATGCGAAGTCAAAAAGGGATAAGATAAAATATGAATTAAAGCCAGAAGCAATGACAAATCTATTTAAATGTCGAAAATGTGGGAGTAGAGAAACCTCTTATTATGAAGTTCAAACACGGTCTGCTGATGAACCAATGACACAGTTTATTACTTGTTTAAAATGTGATAATCGTTGGAAACAATAATTTAATTTTCTTGGTCAATACCAATTCCATCAGGATTGACGTCAACTAGTTCACAGCTTGTTTCACTACATACTTGCTTTGAACGATTTATTGGAAGAACCGTTGTATGACAGTTTGAACATCCATATAGCTCTTCATTTTTTTTATTGATTTCTTCCATAATTTTTTCTGCATTATTGATTAAATGAGTACGATATTCCCACCCACTCATTTTTTCTTTACGGAGTACATTTACTAAACAATTTGCTGAATAATCGGTTATGAAACGTCCATCTGACATTCTTGCTGGAAAATCGTTGTGAAAGTTATCAGTTGCCTGTGCCATTATTTATAATTATATATTATATTTTATTTTAATTTTTATTTTTTGCATTTATTCTTTTAATTAATTGTTCTTTATTCCCTGAAGAAGAAATACCTATTTTTTGACAAATACCCTTCAATTCTTTAATTGATAGTGAACGATTGACTTCTTTAATTTCTTCAACCTTACCTACTCCTTGAATAATTTTAATATCATCGATAGTTAGATCTTTTTCTTTTTCTTCTTCTTCTGATTCTTCTGATTCTTCTTCTGTTTCACTTCCACTTCCACTTTCACTACCGCTTTCACTCCCGCTTTCACTCCCGCTTTCATCAATTTCACTATATTTATCTTCTTCCTCAATCTCATTTGATTTATTTTCAATATCCTCTTCATATATTTCAGGTGACTGATGCATTCTTTCTTGAGGCATCATAGGAGGTCCACCTTGAATAATCATACTCGCAATATTAGGCATACCCATTCCCATCATCATAGTATCAACAGGGGGGGGGATACCATCCATAATAATTGCCCCATCCATTAAATTCTCTGGCTCTTTGTGTTCAACATCCTTTGGGGCAACATTTCTTTCAATATTCTCTTTTTCAACATGGCTTATTTCAATTTTATTTTCTTTTTCTTTTTCTTTTTCTTTATTGACATTACTTACTTCCTTTTTCCCTCCACCCGTATTCTTTATAAGTTTCATTTGTTCAGATAATTCTTCTATTTTTATCGTTAGTTTCTTAAATTCAAGAAATCCTATAATTACGGTACATATAAAAGATATGGCGAGAACAATTAATGGTAAATTTGATTGGATATGTAATTCTTGCCAAGCGACCATTGATAATTTATATTTTGAGAATATAAAAATCGTATGAAATAAACTTATGAAATAAAACGAATCTATTCATGTTAAATATTTAAAAAAATAAGTTCCATGATAGTATTAAATGGAAGGTGAAAAAAAACCTAAAAAAAGAGGAAGAAAACCAAAGAATATATTACCAGAATCAAAAAAGAAGACAACCCATGGAATCACTGAAAACTTAATTATTCGATTAAAAAAGAATGTCGTTGATGAGTATAATATTTCATCCTACAATAAAGATGAATCTCAAAATCAAACTATTAATAATAGTGGGAATAGTGAACGATGTTGGAATTGTTGTCACTCATTTAATGAACATATTTTTGGAATTCCTATGAAATATATACATGGTGTTTTTTATATCTATGGTGATTTTTGTTCGTTGGAATGTGCATCTCGATATGCCCACGATGAGCTCAAAGGATATGATTTTTCAGATATTTTTTCGTTAATCAATCTTTATTCAAATATTATGTATGGTAGAAATGAGAAAATAGAAATAGCACCACATCGTTTGTTATTAAAAATATTTGGTGGGAATCTTTCCATTGATGAATATCGCTCCAATAATTCAAATAATTATGATATACGAATCCCACCAATACTTCCCATTAAACATTTGGTTAATCAATACGAAACAAATCAAATCACAAATAAAAACATGTTAAAATTATATCGTAAAACACCACTTCTCTCTGAAAAGAAAAGTATAACATCTTCAATGAATCTTATTATGGAATCAACGGAATAAAATATTGTTGAATCCCATTGATGATAATAATTGAATATAGTTCTTCCTTCTGAATGTATTCTAATAACTCTTTATTAAACTCTTCCGATGTTTGAATATATTTGTTGTTATTCATCTTCCTTGTAGAAAACTTATCGTGTAATTTTAATGATCGTAAGAATAAAAAGTTATATATATTCTTAATCTTAAATAACTCAATTGACGATATTAATTGATAATATTTTTGAACATTGATAGTAAGGATATCATTTAAAAAGGTATAATTATAATTATGGATTTGTTTTCGACTCTTAATGTTATCTGGATCAATATTAAAGACACTATTTTCCATAGTAAATAGTAATAATAATAACTATTAATAAAAAAAAAGGAATTAAACCTGTTACTGGTAGTAATCATAATGTTCTGAAGAATTTGTATCAAATGGAACTGGATGATCAAATACTATTTCCTTATTCATTACATGGGGGTCTTCTTTCCATTTTTTATTTAATCGTAGAGATAAATTATAAAGTATCGAGTAACTCTCCTGATAGAGTTCATTAACAACACTTGTAATTTCCATTAAGTCTTTTGAGTTCTTAAAATCATTGTATTTTGCAGCATCAATATATTTTCTTTCTTTTGCTTCAACTCCTAAAGCTTGGAATAAATTCATTGATTTTTGAAGATAATGATAAGCATTGTCGAAATATTGATTGTAATTGTATAAATTATGATCTTCTAATAAATCAATATTTTTCATAAATTGTACCCAGTAGTACATACCTTCTTTATAATTGTAAGGGCTCTTCTTCTTGTATTTTTTAATTTTTTTTAACAATCGTTCTATTTTATTATTATAGTTTAATAGTAATGGAGGTTTTTCTTTATGATTTACTATATTTGTTTCAATATTTTCTTTGATAGTTGAATACTGATTGATAATTACAAACAGAACTAGAATACTCACAAGTGTTTTTGTTTCAAAATTATTCAAAAAAAATAGAAGCAATGAAAGAACAAAGATAATTACCCGAATATTTTTATTCTTAAGATCTATTTCTGGAAAATTAATCATTGACTAGATATATTAAAGAAATATAATATTATAGAAAGGATAACTAAAATAATACCAAAATACAATAGATTATTTTTATCTCCAAGATAGAGCATAAATGCCACAATGTATTTTTTAAAATTGCTTAGAAAATTTTCTTCTTCACCATATAGTTCTGCTTCAAGAGTGACATCATGTATTTTTAATAGATAATCTTTTGTAAAGTCTCCAACCATCGTAACCGTATTATCAATAATTTGATTCAACGTTAAGTCCAAGACTGTTTCCTGTTCTTTTTGTTCGTATTCCTTCAAGATTTTTTTCGTTGTTTCAGTCTCGATTTCTGAGTACAGTGGTTTATTTGTCTCCTCATATCCAATTAATCCTGGACGAGAATCTGTTTCTGTGAGTATTGCCATTATAAGATGTAATAATATTTTAAATGTGGGTAATTAAATGTGCATTTCCTAAAAACATCCTACGACAGCAATATTTATGCATGTTTAGTTGATCAAGGACTTTTCCTTCAATTGATTTCTTAATCCTTCCTTCATCGGTAATATTAATATATTCAATGTCAAGTTCAGATTCAACTGTTTCATCGGATTCCTGTTTATCTTTTTGAACGGCTGTAATAAAGTGTGTCCATTTATCACCAATAACGGTTCCACATGTAAAACAACGAGGGGGGATGATCATTTATTATATTGTAGTATTATATTTTTAAATTACTATCAAATTTTATTAATAAAATAATATTAATAAAATAATATTAATAAAATAATATTATGGTGTGACTTAAATATATTTATGATTTAGGTCCATAATGACTATAATCAATCAAACCTTTCTTTTCATATTTTTTATAATTCCTTTGAAACATTCCAGCTAATTGTAATGATGTTTTATAATATTCTTCCTTATTATCCCACGATTCAATCGGATTACATATTTTTCTGGATACATTTTTTAATTCTACTGGGATTTTGAATCCAAATATTTTATCTTCTTTACATTGAGTAGTTTCAATTTCACCTGAAAAAATAGAATCAATACAATTACGGGTATCTTGAATACTAATACGATTACCAATACCATATGGACCACCAGTCCATCCAGTATTTACTAAATATATATTGGATTGATTTTCTTCTATCTTCTTTTGAAATAATTCAGCATATTTCAAGGGATGGAGGGTTAAGAATGCCTCTCCAAAACAAGATGAAAATGTTGCTTGAGGCTCTTTTATACCCCTTTCAGTTCCAGCTACTTTGGCTGTATATCCATTTAAAAAATAATACATGGCCTGGCCCGAATTTAATTTAGAAAGAGGAGGCAATACACCAAACGCATCGCACGTTAAAAAAATAATATTTTTAGGATGCGCTCCTAGTTGAGGAATATGATAATTATCAATATGATGAATAGGATAACTTACTCTACCATTTTCAGTCTTCGATGTATTATGGAAATCAGGGGTTTGATTTTCTTGAGAAACATTTTCTAATAATGCATTCTTACGTATCGCTTTATGAATAAATGGTTCATTCTTTTCAGATAAATTGATTGTTTTCGCATAACACCCACCTTCTAGATTAAAGATACCATCATCATCCCATCCATGTTCATCATCTCCAATTAATTTTCTTTTTGAATCAACTGATAATGTTGTTTTACCTGTTCCACTTAAACCAAAAAATAATGCTGTATCTCCTTTATCTCCTATATTTGCAGAACAATGCATCGTCATAATATTATTTAATGGTAACCAATAATTCATTAAACTAAAAATACCTTTTTTATTTTCACCACCATACCATGTTCCAAGAATAATTCCAATTTTCTTCTCAATATTAAATACAATTGCTACCTCTGAATTTAAATTGTGTTGTTTCCATTCATCATTGATTATAGAACAAGCATTCATAATCGTAAAATCGGGATTAAAATTATCAATAGTAGTTTGTTTATCTGGTTCAATAAACATATTTTTAACAAAATGTTGTTGCCAAGCTAACTCATGAATAAACCTTACTTTTTTTTGGCTTTTAGGATTTGCCCCACAGTATCCATCAAAAACATAATGATTGTCTAATGAATCAAAATGATCCTTTGTTTTTGAATACAAACTATCAAATATTTCAGGTGATACTGATTGATTCACATCTCCCCACCAAATATTCTTTTCTGAATCTGAATTTATATTTTTAACGATCCATTTATCTTTGGGGGATCTCCCTGTAAATTTACCAGTATCAATCGAATATATTTCCTCATTATTTAATTTCATAATTTCACCTTCCTTATTGGATGATTCATGAGTAAATAATTCAGGATAAGATAAATTATAAAAAATATTCGTAGATTGATTCAAACAAGAACCGGTATGGATGTATCTCCTTTTCAAAGAATGAGATAAAAATTTTTTAAACATTATAATAATATTGTGTAGTATTTTTTTAAGTTATAATCATATTTAGTATTTAATAATAATTTCATACACTAATATATAAAATGTTTGTTTATGCATTGTTAGACAAAGAAAAGAATATGTTACTTGAACCATTATCCTGTATATTTAGAATGATTCTGCTTAATTACAAAGGTGAAGGAGTTAAAATATCAATCGTTAATAATTCAATCCAATACAATGAACCTTCTTATTATCAAGGTTTATTTAGAAGTGTCAATGGAGATACAAGAGAGGACCTTCATAACTTATACAATCCATTCTTAAAAGCATTTGAGTGGTATTCAGTCAAAGAAAACGAGAAATTCAAATATTTCTACCAAAAATGTAAAGAAGGGATCACAAAGCTCCTTAAAAGTTATGACAAAGGGAGTATTATCCATTATACTTTAAACCACTATTGTAAGATGTTTAAAGATGTAATAGAAGAAAAAGAAATTGAAATGGAAGGAGAAGAAGAATCACCATTACTAGATAACTTCCAATACTTTTGGAAAAAAGAAGAAATTACAATTCTTTATCGTATATTAACTTACTTAGATACATGCAAAGATGATGTTGAAAAAGAAACATATTTAGCTACAGTAGATCAAATCCTTACAATGAAAGAAAAGAAAGTTTATGATTATATTTATAAATCAAGTACAACTTATAATTAACCTAACATTGGAAAATCATCCTCCGAAGTAATATCAAAGGATTGTTCTCCATCATCTGGACCCTCTCTTTTTTTCATACTATTTACATGTTTGAACTTCTTATCATATTTTTTAGGTTCATAGTCTTCTACTTCATGAAAGGTTGCTGTGACTTCTTTCCCATCCAAACCATAACGATCAAACTTGTATGCATCCAAGGAACGTGGAAGGATACCCGATTCTAAATTAAATTTTCCTAAACTACGAATCGGTCTTTCGAGTTGAAAGTCAATATCGATGTAACCACATGTTACATTAAATTCTTTTATAATCGCCTCCTTTAAAGATGAGATACTGTCTTCAAGAGTACATTGAATCTCTTTATTTATATCATCTTTATTGATTTTAAAAATTATCATGAATACTAGTTTCAATTAGAAAAAAAACTTTAAATAATTAATTAACGGGTGCCTTCAGGGGGGACTCCGCAACTGCTGGCACCACCTCTTTGTTTTCTACCTCTCTTCTTGGATGATTTTCTACCCTTTGTTTTCTTTTTACCTTTTTTCTTTTCTTCAACACGAACAGCACCAAAGGAACCCTTTTTGAAGGTCCATCCAGCCTTCTTTAGATTTTGATTTCTTTTTGCTTTTTTACTAGCTCTTCTTGATTTAATGTTTCCATATTTGTCTTGAAAGAGTTCCGAGCGAGTGAGCCCTCCCGGGGTTTGTTTGGCTGTTCTATTCCAGACTTGTCTTCTTGATCCAACGCGTTGCATTTATATTATATCCAATATTTTTTTTAGTTCGTTCTTTAAAATTTGATATTCTTTAACTCCTTCTTTTGATAAAATCATTTACATCTTCCAATGACTTGTTGGAAGAAGAGGGCAAAAAGAGTTGAGAAGAAATATTGGAAACCGAATGTCGTTCATCCCGAATCTCAAAAAGAGGTTAACGAAGAGTTCATGCTCAAATTTGAAAAAGAAGTCATGATCTGTGGTGGTTGTAAAGAACCTTTTCATATCGGTTCAAATGAATTAAAGATTCATTGTAATCTCTGTGATCGTTTCTTCCATTGTAAGATCGCAGGTCCATGCCTTGGAAAGGACTGTCAGACAATCACAGGGAGTGGTGAAATACATCGTGCGAGGTATTGTTATGATTGTGTAGGAATAGTCTATAAGAATAATAAGGGGTGTCTGTGCAAGGACTGTTTTAAATAATAAACGTATATATCATACGATTCATCGATGAAAATATATCCTTCATTACATTCATAGTTATCATATATTTTTGGTAATTGAGAGTATTGTGAGTATTCATGATTACTTCCATATACTTTTTAAAGATATTAATTTCATCATATTTCGTTATTTTTTTACTTTTGTAAGTTTGAAGGATATCACTATTAACTAGCATTATAAAATCCTTTAATAAATGTTCCTCCCTGTCATGTTCATTCGTTTGATACAATTCTTTTTCAATTGTATTTATTCTCTCAAGAAATGTAGGACACCTTTTAAATTCTCTTAATGTCCAGATCATTTTTTTATTTTTATCAGAGATTATTAATGAAGGGAGTGATATAAATTCCCTTTCTAGATGAATCATATTTGTGAATAATTGTGAAGAACGGGGATTAACTTTGTATGTATCATAAATAGGACGAGGGTTCCCTTTAATTTCTGGAAGCCCCCCTCTCATCAGGGATAAATAATCAATATTTCCATAGAAGATAATATTACCTCGTGTATCCATTCCTCTCCTTCCTGCCCTCCCGGACATCTGAAGATATTCTTCTTGTGTAAATGTAACTTCATTGATCCCCAAGAAACACGAAGAGCGGACGGGTAAATCGATCCCAAGACAAAGTGTTTTATCAGAAATAACTATTCCAATCTCTTTTGAAGAAAGGAGCTTCTGAAGAATCCAATTGTATTCGTCGGGCATATTTTCAATGTACAATCCAATTCCTCGTTTTAACATTTGGAACAAAGGGCTCTCATAGGGGATCTTAATACCTAGCGTTTTTTTGATCTCCCTTCTTACTTCGCGAATCGTATCTGCATCCATAGGTTTATTTGATTTAGTAAAAATAAAATCCTTATGTTTTTGAAATATATCTTGATAGCAAAAATCAGGATTCAATAAGAATTGATTCATTTCTTTGATTAAATTCCCTTCTTGTATCTTTTTTTGAACACAATCACTCTTTTGAATCTCTAGTAACTTACTTTGATAGTACTCACTCATTAAGGAAATATAATTATCTTTTTCTTTTCGGTCATATAGTTCCATTTTTTCTTTAATAAAAAATTGTGGATTGGAAGTTTGTCCAACCTTAATACTTAATTGATATACTTCCCTCTTTTTTGAATACTCCTCATACAAAGATTGCTTCTTTTCTAGAATATCATAATGAAATGGATAGTCATCATTTTCTTGTTGATCAAGTAATTGATAAATAGTATTGAAAATAGAACGACACTCGTTTTCATCGGTATGGAACATTAACATAGGGAACATATCTGCTTCTTTTGTTTTTTTTATAAATTGAATGATATCACTCTGTTTGGAAGGTTCGCCCTTAAAATGATCAATCACTTGTTGAACCTCTTTTGGGTAATTTTTATTGAGTTCAATTAATTTATCTTTCAAGAATAATTCATATTGCTTACAATCATTCAATGAAATTAACTTTTTTGGAAAATATTCATCCGGAGAATGATCCTCTATATCAATGATATCTTCAAATACGGATTCAATTTCTTCCCATAGCAATGCACAGTCATTGGGTGTGTAAGAAAGTTGATTGTGAATAAATTGATCGTCCATTGAATCAAATGCACACATAGGGTGTATTTTTTTAAGATGGCTTCCATTCCATGACCACCTTTGTTGATTAATAAATCTATCATTGTATTCAAGGTAATTAATTTTTTTATGAGGATTAATCCTTTGAAAAGCATCCTTTAAAAAATGTATATTCTTGACTGTCGCAGAGAGGGCTAAAAAAGGACAATCAATGAGTTTAATTAAATTTTCATAAATATCTCCATCATCTTCCTTATTTAAATTATGAATCTCATCAAATACTACATAATCGAAATGGCTACCAATGGATAGAATATTATTCTCTATTTCCTGAGGGGTACCAATAAAAATATTCGTTTTTGAATCATAAGAATAATTTGATTGATTATCAACCAAAAAATGAACTTTCATCCCCATGTGAACAAAATGTGCCCCTACCTGATAAACAACTGGTTTTGCTGGACATACATACAATACTTTCTTATGGAAGATACCTGCTGACATAGCAATGAATGTTTTACCTGATGAAGTTGGGGCTTTTAAAATAACACTTTCTTTTTGATGAACATATTGGATGACCTTCAATTGCCATTCATCAAATCTCTTTTCTTTATTATTCCAATAATCAAGGGGAGGGAGCATATGACCCATTTCTTTCATCATATAAAGTTGGTAATCATAATCATCAAGGAGATTTTCAACTTTATCAATGATTTCATGCTTACTATTCATCTCCTTAAGATTAAAAAAAAGAACGATAATATACTTCATAAACTTTTTCTTATTCTCCCAAAAATGAACTAATAATTGAATTTTAAAGTCATTCTTCCCTTCTTCTGTCTTAAGGTTTTTTAACGATTCAAATGGATTATCATTGTCTAATTCTTCAAATAAAAACTTCATTTTTTTTTGATCCTCTTCATAATTGAGTATCTGTCTTTTTTTATTTTGTTCTTGGATAATTAGGTCTTTTTTTTTAATCACTTTATTTTTCCCCTTATGATAGTTCTTCTTTCTTTTTTTATCTTCTTTGACCCCTTCTCCTTTTACACTATCCTCTATCATATGTTTAAGGTTAATATTGAGGTTTGATGCAAGGTCTCGTAAGAAAACGAGGAAATCATGTTTATCGATTACCTGTTTTTGAAGGGTTTTCAACATGTTAACTACATAAATAGTGCATTATTTGTTTAAATATTATTATTTATTTATTACCTTATCCCTCCACGAACAGCTTCTGTATCTTCTGAGGATGTTTCTTCTGCAGCTGCGGCTGCAGCGGCGGCGCTTTCTTGATTTTCCTCCCTTGCAGCCAAATCAATTTCATGTTGTCTTCGTAATTCGACGCCACCAGTTTCAAATGCGAATTGTTCTTCAGATGTTGTTCCAGTAAAACTAGCTTCTTCCTCGATATTTTCTGCTGTTATTCCAGCTTCTCTTACTCGAGCGGATGCTAAATCAGCATCCCCTTCACCGACCATTGCACTTCTTTCTGCTTCCCTTGCTTCCCTTGCTTGTTGAGCTTCTGTGGGAGGTGGGGGAGTTTTTGAACAACCTGTATGGACTAATTCATAATCTGTAGTTAGGTAGTCAGCGCTGACCTTCAAAGGAGAACGACAATAGATCATTTTATTTGTGCTTGAAACATCATATTCTTCTTTCTTACAGGTTACATTTGATAGTCCACAATTTGGATTGTTTGAAGAACAATTTTCATATGTTATATTATATATTTCTTTTACCTCATCAGAGACAGGGCAAGTAACAGGGACACATGTTCCATTCCAAATTGGATAATGTGTTTCGACTATTTTATAATTACAATTACCATCCTCACAGCTAGGTGGACTATGCTCTAGGTTCGGACCAGCGCACTTTTTATCACCATCACTATTACTTGGAAATTGACAATCACCCGTTCCCCCTCTTTCACAATTATTAGTTGGTTCACATATATCTACATATTCCCCTCTTCCTTCACACGAAACCATTCTTAATTCATTCTCTGTTTCATAATTGGTATCTGGTAAGAATGAATACCCTGGTTTACAACGAAAACTATTTGCACATTTTGTCAACTCAATTCTCCCCATACAATGCTTATCATCACTATCACTTAATTTCATTAGTTCTTGGATTAGAAAATCCTTTGGATCAGGCTTTTTTATTATGTCTAGTAATTCTTTATTTCCTTCAATTCCTCCAGTTTCAATACCACTTTTCACCCCATATTCTGTAAATAATTCTCCAATACTTAATTGATAGTAATCCATCAATTCGGATGATGATTCTTTCCTTGTGATGAACTTCTTAGTTAGTTCATCTTCTAGTAATAAACAACGGTCATAATTGGGGACACAACATTGTATATTGTTGTATAATGGTCCGTCACCGTCATTCTCTGGATAATATTCATTGCAATCATTAACTTCGCTTGTATAACGATAACCAGGTGAACATTTTGAAGGGTCACACAATTGCATTATCCTATCACCTGCTATTTCTAATGCTGAAACTTTACATCTTTCATTTGTTTCCTCGATTTTTGTTTCCCCATATAAACAACTACATTCATTCTTTGCGGTTTGTTTCTTACAAATTGGTGGATTACCTTCATAATAATATCCCTCCTTACAGGGTTTTTTTATATCACATATTTCTAAGCCATCACTTATACATTTACTTCCGATAACTGGTTCACCATTTTCACATGTACATGTTCTCTCTTTACATTTTCCATCAAAGGAAGAGTATTTTTTATAGAAATTATTTTTAGTTTCTTCATTGATAAATTCAGGGATTTTACATGATTCTCCACCTCCTGTGCTTGATGGACTAGTATAGATACAACCTGGTTCTTTCACACTACAATCAGTTCCAGGTGTAAGCTTACAAATATCTGATTTATGTAGTATTGAAAATCCAGGAGGACATACACAATCCACTTCTCTTTGGTATTGACAATCCTCATCCTCTAAATCATAGACATTTTCTCCATCTAAAACAACTACACTATCCTGATTTAGTTTACAAACACATGAGTTTTTTGAAGTACCACATCGTTCTTTATTTGATTCATAGGTATCATTTCCTGAACCAACACAATATCTATATTTTATTTCTCCATCTTTATAATCACATGGCTTCCCAGGACCATTTTTATCATTTTTCTCGATTTCAATAATCTCATATTTTTTAAATTGAATTCCACAACGATTTTTTTCTTCGCCACAATTACTTTTATTCCAGTCTGACCACCTCCCTTTACAAGCGTTTGGTTCAAAGTAAGGGTCGCCTCTTATATCCTTTTCTAGGATAACATCAATCCCCCCTTCCCCTACTTTATTTACAATATCTGCTTCTAATTCAATAGTAATTTGTTTTGTTTTCACTTGAGGTTCTATTCTTTCTTTTGGAAACTTATCAAGGATACTTTCATATTCCATATGTTTGGGGTCAGGTGATCGTGGTAATTGTGTATAAGTTATTTTTTTATCTTTTTGATAACCATTATGGTAGTTAATCCCACCAGCCTTATCTATTTCTCCTCCTTGAATAACCACATTATATTTAAAGATGGCATCTTGAAGTTGTTCTGCCGTAAGTCTATTCTTATCAACCTCCTTAAAAGGATAGGGTGAATATTGTTCAGATAGATGATCCCTCCTACATAAAATAGCAATGATAAATGAAATCATTAGAATTAATAATATATATTTAAAAGACTTATTCATCTAGTATATATAATATAGTATGTTAAAAAAAATATATCAAAAAGATGGAATTATAGTTATTTTTAATGATGAAACTATGACGAATAAGGATACTGAATTTTGTTATTTAACAATAAATAACTATGATAGACGGAAAGACTTAAATCAATATAAAAAAGAATATTATGAAAAGAAGGGAATTACTTACCCCCTGTTAAATTAAGATTAACTGTAAATAAACGAATAAATTGGGCAACAATATATGCAATGAATACTAATAATATAATTTTTGTATATATATTCTTTTCAAAATCTTGAAAGAAGTTTCCAATCCCTAAATCCGGTAGGTCAACACTCATATTACTTTGAGTAAATAAACCAGAATATATCTCCTTTAGGAGTTTTGTATTCTTATGAACTTCTCCATTACATTTTTGTTTTTCATAATATTCTGAAATATCAATTACTTTCTGGATCATATGAGGAAGGTGTTTAAGGAGTTGATTCGTTATTATTCTCATTTTATCATTGTATTTTTCATCATCAACATTATCTGTATTCATTTTTAGGAATTGACCCATCATTTGTGTGGGATTTGATGTCAAACCAATTTTACATATTTCATCAGTTAGATAAACAATATCAAGACATTCTCCAACCTTTCTTGGTTCGATAATTAAAAATTTAAGTATTTTAGCTTCAACATAAAGTAAATCTTCACGATTCTTTGGGTCTCCCAAATCTGTTAAATGAGTATAATTATTAATCCTTCGTAAATGCTTGTCATCATCATGTTCTGTCGTCATTAATTGATTCATACATGTTTCAAAGTTGGAGTTAGTAACATCCTCCGTTGTAATTCCAAAGAAATTTGCCATTGTAAACTTCTTTCTCTCAGATTCAATTTCTCTTTCACTTTCCCTTTCAATATTATTTTTCATTAACCAATCGAATACTTGCTCAACAACCATATTATTCTTATTATGAGTAGGAAAGACAGAATCTTGTAGAATACCTCCCGTCATTTTATGAATATTCTCAAGGTTTTGATACTCTCTTATGTATCTTGGAAGAAATTCTTTGAGCGCTTCATCGGAGAGTTGTGGTCTATCCCACCATTCTAATTGAATACCATTATCAGATAGAGGGATTGTATATTCATTAATAACAACTGTATTATTTGTTTCATCAATTTGATCAGGATATCTCTCTTTTAGTTTTTCTGTATTTTTTACTTTGGTCCAATCAATACCGCGTTCCAAATAATTAATATTGTAATTAATACTTTGTTTTAGTTCTTCTTGTGATGGTAACATCGGAAATTTATAGGTATCGGTCCCCTCTGGTTTGATAAGTCTACCACATTGTAAACTAAGATCACTTGGATAAGATTCTTCATTGTATTCTTTTAATTCTTCTTTTATCATTTCCGGATTTGTTGCATTACTTAAATAGGATTCGTACTCTTCGGGATTTGACCTTAAGAAGTTATATGCTACCACATTACCCAGATGATTATAATGTTCTTTTGGATGATCATTATCATTATAAACTTCCTTTGTAAAAGGATATTGACAATGAATAGGACAATCCATCTTTTTACAATTGTCGGCCTCATTTATAGGGGCATCACCAGCTTCCCTTCCCGGTGGTTGACAGGGGCGATTAAAATTATCAGTTTTAACCCATTTTGAACAAGTTTGTTTCGTCGAATCATTCTCGTTTTCTATGTACCGACAATAATTACAATCATTCATATATTATACTATAATATAATTAATATATATTAATTTATTTATCTAATTTTTTTATTTTATCTTGTGCTGTTTCTAAATACCGTGACCCTTCGATTAACTTTGGTATCTTCTTAAATATAGGATATTTCTGATAATAAAAATTCCCTATTAAAATAGAATCCATTCTTTTTCTTCCATGAATCCGAAAGTCATAGTCTTTCAGAAATTTCCTCCAATCAATATTTAAATCGACATTCCTTATTGTACCACATGATGTTTTGAATGTTCCATAATATTGATTGGGTAGGTATTTATGAAGATTTTTCGCTAACCCTTGTTTCCATGGAGCAATTTGATACCATACCCTTTTCCTTTTACAACAGGATAGAATATCTGTTAAACTTTGATCACCCGTAACCAAGATATCTCGTACACTATCTTTCATAAGTGAAATAAAGATCTCTCTTTTTTGCGGTAAAATATCCGCACGGAAGGTTATTTTAGATTTAGAGTTTTTCTTATCATAAATTGGACCAAAACCTCTTCCACCTTCTTTATCAATAAAATAAATAGAATCATAATACTTCTTAATTACTTTGATAATTGTTCTCCTAAAAGTATCATTTTCAAAGACCTCTTCATCAATCCATGAAGGTATCACAACCTGAAAATTAGGATGTTTTTTATGATAAATCTTACATATCATTTCTATAAAGGATAAGAAACATGACTTTGAATGAACACCCCATGCTGGTGAAGGTTGAATATAAACTAATGCATACGGTTGTTTCATTAGATTCTGTTGTTTGATTTTAAAATCATTCATTAACAAACCTAATTGCCCTTTACCAACGCCAATGGGGAAAGTATAAGGGGGAAATTCACCATTATACTCACTTACACTAAATGTATTGAATACGTTTGCGTATGGAATTAACTTTTGAAACTTTTTAATGTTAAACTGATAATTAATAATTGGAATAACAATCATAATATCAAACTTTATTTTCTTAGTTAATTTTAATTCATCATAACCACTGCACTCAGCATCATCATATGTTGAACCATCTTTACGGGTTAATTTGTAAAAATTAATCCCTCCCACACCTAAATCCTTGTATTTTTGTGGACCCGTTGTACAGATCGATATTTTAGCAGAAGGATACCATTTTTTCAAGTAATCGTGAAATGTTTTTGTCACAATAATATCTCCAAATCCACCACATGGAACATTAAATAAACCAATTGAAACATCTTTGTAATGTTTTCTCTGTATCTTATCATCTTCACATGATTTCCATAATACATTATAGAGATCGTCATAATGTTTTGATTGTTGAATATTTTTCATTACCTCTGAAACCTTCGTGTCCATAATAATATATTACATATATTATATTATGTTAGGAGGTGAATTACTTGCGACTGGATCCAGTAGTTGTGTATTTAATCCAAATTTCCCATGTAAAAGAAATGGTGTGGTTGATGATGAAAGGATTTCGAAAATCATTTATAATCCAGGAGCAAAAGAAGAAAGTCAACATGAAAAAAAGATGAATGAAGCAATCCAAAAAATAAGAGGTTATTCATCCTGGGCTATTATTTTTGATCAATTCTGTAAACCCTTTCCAAAAGATGTCCTTTCTACCTATGATAAAAGAGGTATTGATAATTGTATTGATAGTGAATCGGACGATCTTGATGATGAATTCGATATGAATAGTTATATGATGAATGGTATCTATGGTGGAGAGACTTTGGATGATTATTTTATGAATATGTTTGAGAATAAACAAATGAGTGTTCAACAAAGGGATAAACAATTCTTAAAACTTATGAGAATGATGGAACCTTTATTCCTAGGATTAAAAAGAATGAGTGAAAAAAAAATCGTTCACAATGATATTAAACCAAATAATATAGTTGTTCATGATGGAGTCTTTAAATATATCGATTTTGGATTATCCGGTAAAGTATCGAATAAGAAACATTTTCAACAACGTTCTTTGGATGAATTAAGGTCAAATCGTATTTATATGTATTATCCATTAGAATACTTATTGTATTATGCAACGAAACAAGAATTAGACGATGAATTACAAAGAATAAATACAAAGTATGTAAGATATAATTATGATTTATTAGAGGATATTCATTCTATTTTCGGTAGGGATACATTTACAATCTATCATGAAACGGTTGATCAAATAAGAAACAAAAAGATCAATCAAACAAAAATGATAAAAAGTATTGATATATACAGTCTTGGTATTTTAATACCGATATTATTCTTACGATCTGAAGTTATAGGGGCGATTCAAGAAGGGAGTCCATTAATGGATGATTTTTATTCTCTCTTTGGTGTTATGACTTCAACATTCCTTCCAAATATTCGAATAACAGCAGAAAATGCCTACAAACAATTCAAACAATTATTGAATAAATATAAAAATGGTGTAAAGAAAGAAAGGAAAAGAACAAAGAAAAGAACAAAGAAAAGAACAAAGAGTAAAAATAAACGAATAAAGAAAAGTAGAAGGAAGATTAGACGAGGAAGTATGAACCGCCGACCATAAGGATAACCCCTGCTACTTTCTTCAGATCAATCTTGGATTTGTAAATGAATGTAGCAATGATAAATACAAACAATGTATTTAAGCTAATTACTGATTTCGCATAACCAGGATTATCCGAATTTTTGATTGAGTTATAGATGGAGGGGTCAATAATGAAATAGACGATTAATAATCTTACTAAAATGATTCCAAAATCTCTTAAATTTGGTTTTTGGATTTTAAATCCAGTTGTAATTACATATGCCATTGTTCCCATAAAAATGATAATATTTGCGATAACCATATACTGAATATAATCAAATCTCTTAATAAAGTCGAGAGAAATAATGTCTCTCACTGAAATAAAAACAGCAGCCATAAGTGCATAAAATAACCAGGTCTCCATTATATAATTATCAATATATTAAGTTTAAAAGATTTTTTTTTTTATTTTTTCTTAATTATGAAATTAAATGAAATTAATTTTGATCTTTTGTCAGATAAGGAATTAATTATGATTTGTTTAAAATATAAAATTATTGAGAAGAATAATATTCCGAATACAACACGAAAAGAACTATTAAGTATTATCAAAGAATTTTTACAAAAGAAACTCAATGTCTATGGAAAGAAAAAAGAAGAAAAAGATGTTAAATCAGTCCAAATTCAACGAAGGATGTCAACTTCAGGGAGACTTCAAACAAATGCAAATCAAAGAAGAATTCCACGTCCAAATGTACAACGAAGGATGTCACATCCAATTACAAAGATTGAAAAACTTGGTGCGAAAGAAACAATTCAAAAAAATGAGGTAGAACATGTCTCTAAAAAAGAAGTAAAACAAGAAATAAAATCGGTTAATCCACAATATGATAAGGTAGGTATATATCCACCCGTAAAGAAGTTGATTGCTATTGGTGATGTCCATGGAGATCTACGAGTAACATTAATTGCATTGAAATTAGCCGAAGTTATACCCCAACAATCCAATGAACATAATTTAAATGATATTCATTGGTGTGGAGGATCAACATGGGTGATTCAATTAGGGGATCAAATTGATCGTTGTCGTCCGGATGATCTCGTTAAAAATTGTATTAAAGATTTTTCCGATGTGTATGAAGATGAAGGTAATAATATGAAAATAATTCGATTATTTTTACGTTTGGATGATGAAGCAAGGAAAGAAGGTGGAAGAGTTCTAGGACTATTAGGAAATCATGAATTAATGAATATTGACAAAGACTTTCGTTATGTTTCTCCTCTTGAGTTCTTAGAGTTTGTCCCTGAAAAAGATAGAATTAGCAAATATACAAAGGATGGTTATCCTTTAGGATATTACCATCGCACAAAAGCATTCCAAAGAGGGGGTAGTATTGCAAAAACATACTCTCAAAGAAAGAAATCAATTACAGTTATTGGGAGTTTTGTTTTTGTACATGGTGGATTGACACAAGATCTAATGAATAAATATTCAATTGCTGGAATAAATCACGTCGTTTCAAAATGGATGTCAAAGGAGAGTAATCAGGTTGAGGATAATATCTTTGATGAAATATTTAGAGATGATGATGATATGTCACCTTTCTGGTGTCGTATCTATGGAGAAGATGATGAAGAAAATACAGAAGATACCTTTAATGACTTATTAAAAATAATTAACCAAAAGAATAAATTATTAATGCCCGTAAAAGGAATGGTAATTGCCCATACACCTCAGTTTATGGATAATAAATATCTTAATTCAATCTATAATAATCGTCTATGGAGGATTGATGTTGGTATGTCAAGGGCATTTGGTGAACATGGTGCTTGTAAGGAAGATAAATATCGTCAGATACAGATCTTAATTATTCATGAGAATCAAAAGTTTGAAGTAAGAAAGAAACCATTTAATTCAGAAAGGCATCCAACCGCTGGGATAGGAAATACAATCGATATTTCAAATGAAAGGATGTTTTAATATCTGATACTATCCACACTTTGGAATGAATCATCAGATAAATCATCCAATCCCTCATCTTTAAAAGTAACTTTTTTTCCTTTTTCAAGTATATGAATCACATGATTACATGATATTTTGATACTATGAATGAATTGATTATCAAGCTCAGATAAATCAATTGTTTTCATCTTTTTTAATAAGAGTGTTGTCCTTTGATGTGTGTCAGATAGAATATTCTGTATGGTTGGATGATTGGCTTGTAATTTCTTTCGTAATAGTTTATTCCTTTCCCGTTGCCCCTTAAGTTCAAGTCTTATATTATTTATTTTTTCTTGATAAAATTGATAAAGATAACCCAAACTGATACCATTTGTAAGGAGTAGAATGAATAAGTACCTAAAGTATGGTGACATATTTTATTTTATATACTATTAATAAAATATTTATTTATAATATAAATGAGAAAAAGTTCACCTAAAAAAGTATCTGCAAAGGATATGTTACTAAAGAATGAAGAATACTTAGATACAATTTTACAAACCAAAACAGTCCCTGATATAAGTTTCTCCGCCACCAACCCACTTAATCCTGATAATTCGCGACAGACACGATACGAAAATCCATTTATTCAGAAGGTTCGAGCTGTTAGAAAAGCAAAAGCAAAAGCAAAATCGAAATTTACCCCGACAACTTTTGAGGGGAACTCTCCATATAATAGGGGACCCGGAAGATATTTATCAGGTTCTCCTGGGTGGGCGTGGAGAGCACCTATTTTAACTGCAGAAGAATGGGTAAAAACACATCCTGAACCACATAAAGATTTTGGAGATTTAAGGAGTATAAGAGAAGAAATTAAGGAGTATGAACCATGGGCATTAGAATATGAAACAATCAAAGGAGGTAAAAAGAAAAGAAGTAAAAGAAGTAAAAGAAGTAAAAGAAGTAAAAGAAGTAA
>CEUS01180089.1_pt1 | contig 24378 bp, 17 predicted proteins | sample 427031 | NCBI WGS metagenome assembly CEUS01 (sample SAMEA2622837, study PRJEB7988) | marine metagenome | biome: marine biome (ENVO:00000447); feature: marine epipelagic mixed layer (ENVO:xxxxxxxxx); material: "saline water (ENVO:00002010), including plankton (ENVO:xxxxxxxx)" | depth 140 m | reverse complement strand
ATTGGTCCGGGGATCATGAATGGTGAAGGTAGCGATGGTATTCCGTTACAGCGTGGTATTCGCCTGGCTCGTAAGGATGGGGCGACGGCGATTTGGTGTCACAACACATACGGATTTGAGGATGTAGCGAATTGGGTCTCAGGTGAATTGCATGCACAGAACATCTTTGATGGAAGTCCCCAAGGCAGCTACCAGGACTCTTTCTATCGCTATCTCAATTTAGGCATGAAGGTTCCGTTTTCTACTGGCACAGACTGGTTTCTGTATGATTTTTCCCGCGTGTACGTTCCGGTTGCCGAGGAACTTACTCCAGAATCCTGGCTCAGGAACTTGCGCACCGGAAAAAGCTACATTACCAACGGAACTTTTCTTGAGTTTGAAGTAGATGGTAAATCGTTGGGCGACACCATCCCACTTTCTGGACCACGGACGCTGAAAATTCACGGCAGAGCTGTAGGGCGAAATGATTTCCAGGGTCTCCAGGTGATTCACAACGGTCAGCAGATTCATCACGTCGAGACACGTTCGCACGAGGCGTATTTTTCAGCGGAATGTCGTTTCTCACTGTCCGTCAAGGAATCGGGGTGGCTGGCTTTGCGAATTCCTCTGGAGGCGGGAAAGAACGAGCTGGATAAACCGCTGTTTGCACACACAAGTCCGGTCTACCTTCAGTTGAATGGGAAGTCTGTGTTCCGTCCCGATGTCGCACGCGATCTGATAGATGAGATGAAAGACAATCTGAAGACGATTCGCTCCAAGGGGAAGTTTGACACAGCGGAAGAGATGAATGCCGTTTTGCGTGTTCACCTCGACGCCATCGCAAACCTGCAGGCGCGATTGCAAGACCGTTGAGCAGCACGCTGTATGTTGCCGCCGTTGCATTTTGGCGGTTAGCAGCTGCCATGTGGTGGGGATCCCGGTCGTAGTTTCTCAAGCCACATTAGGCCCAGTCGAGGCCCCACACGAAGAGTTCGTTTTCGATGCGGTCGTTAACGCGTTGTCGATTTAAGACGAGCCTCATTTCTGTACCGTGACCTTTTGACGACGCTAGTGGTGACATCGGTACTTGATGAGCGTGCATGAGAGAAACCAGCTTCGAGTCGGTTCCGAAGACAGGCAGCGGGGCAGCGGGGTCAAGGTGCTGTTCCCGGAGTAGCCTGGCGAGCCCTGCGAGGATGTCATCAGCGCGGCCAGCGTATTCCAGGACACCGTGTTTGTTGACCGCGGTTCCAGTTACAACGTAGGCGTCGACGTTTTCTCTTTGAACGACCCAGGCTCGAATGCCTGGCAGCGACAAGAGCTGACAGAAATCGGCAGGAGAACGTAACATCCGAACCGATTGATGGCGTTGTAATGCCATGATCGCATGCAGATGATCAACCTCAGAATATTTGCGTAATTCAAACGGGGCCGCGATGTTGAGATGGTGGTTCAGGCAAGACAGACCTGATGCGATCTCCTTCAGATAGCGTCCAGGAGGTACCGCAGTTTTCCAACCGAGTGGCTCATAGAAACCGGGCACCCCTGTCCAGAGGATCCCCAGATCGTACTGTTCAGCCTGTAATTGGTGTTGCAGGCTCTTCATGCAAATCGCAGCATTCCCTCTGCGGCGATAGTCTGGGTGGGTGGCTACCAGTACGATGATTGCAGTTTTCAGAGTGGCATTGGCGAGTTTGAGCCAGCGTGGCCAAAATCCTGCGTGGCAGACAATCTGCCCCTGGTGGCTGACAATCCGTCGGTTCCTTAGATTGTCGGCAGCAAAGAACAGCGGGAAGTCAGTGCGGACTTGTTGTGTGCTCGTATCTGGTGTCCCGCGAAAGGTACTGTCGAGTAATCCGTAAATGTCGGTGAGATACTTGACTTGGACAGGCTGTGCTGAATCCACTGTCGATGTGTCCTCAATGAAGTCCGGCCGAAGAGGGCGGTACTGCAGCCCGCCGTGATAAGTTGATTTATCTCACGATGGTCTAAAATGCTGGCTGGCAAGAAGCGTAGCGGGACAAGGCATGTTTTTCCAGCGTCGAGGAGGTCTCCGGGATGGTTGTAGACTCACATTTGCATGTATGGCACGGACATCAGGACTACCCGGAACCGAATGTTACAACCGTCAGTCCACTTTCCGACGTACCTGTCGAACTGTTGATCCAATACATGGACGAGTACCGAGTGGATCAGGCCGTTCTGGTGCAGCCATTATTTCCCGGAGAAGATAACAGTTATGTGGCCGATTGTGCGCAAGCTGATCCAGCACGATTTGCTGCGGTCTGCGTGGTTGACCCGCGCCGGGAAGATGCCGCGCACCAGTTGTCCTATTGGGTAGAAGAACGTGGCTGCAGAGGTCTCCGGCTGCGACCTAAAGTACCAGCTGAAACGGAGTGTTTTGGCGCTCCGTCGACATTTGATTTGTGGGAGAAAATTGTTGAACTGGGCATAACGGTTAGTCTCTTGGCTGATATGAAGCACCTGACAGTGGTAGATCAAATTGCCCGCCGATTTCCCACGGCAAACATTGTGATTGATCACCTGGCGCACCCTGATTTAACCGGAGAGATGCCATCCGCTGAATTTCAGCAATTGCTCCAATTGTCCCGACATCCCCAGGTGTTCGTTAAAACCAGTGGTTTCGGTTATTACTCAGCCAAACCATTTCCCTATGAGGACTGTCACTTACCTCTGCAAATGCTGCTGGACCATTTTGGACCAGAGCGATTGGTTTGGGGTAGTGACTTCCCGCACATTCTCCTGGTCTGTGGTTACCGACGTGCAATGACGGTGATCGAGCACGCACTCCCGGGGATCAGCGCCAGAGCACACCAGCAAATCATGGGTGAGAACGCACGCGCGTTATATTGGAGAGCATGAGTTACTACGGCGGCACGGATCGAACGGGGTGAGACTGCGCTTGTTGATTCCTGGCAGTTGGACTAGGCTCAAATAGAGACCTATTTTGCATTGTTGCGGGCACCAATGCAGGCAGAACAGCGCCAGTGCGGTGCGAGTGAATCTGCTGTAACCGCGGCATTTGATTGTTTGTTCCTCGACAGAAATGTGGAGCCATGGCCGTCGATTTAGCTGTAGTGCCGGTGGCGGGACGCGGGACGCGTCTACTGCCGCTGACGAAGAGTCAACCCAAAGAAATGCTGCCCGTTGGTGAAAAGCCGGTCGTGCAGTACGTCGCCGAAGAGCTGGAGCAGTCTGGCATTCGACGTTTGGCGTTTGTTACGGGGCCCGGAAAAACCGCAATCGAGAACCATTTCGACATCGATAGTGAGCTTATCATGTCGTTGCGAGAAAATGGCCAGGAACCACTCTTGGAGACGCTCGAATACGAACGCATGGAAGTTGAGTACATCTATACACGTCAACGGCGTCAGTTAGGGTTGGGGCACGCGATTCTGAGTGCGCGATCCGTTGTAATGGACCAACCCTTTGTTGTGGCTTTGGGTGACTCAATTATTGGCGTTCATGCAAAATCCAAGGTTGTCAAACAGATGATCGATCTATTTGAACAGCTGCAGGCGGATGCGGTGATTGCATTTGAAGAAGTTCCCAGAGAGGAAGTGAATCGATATGGAATCGCCACGGTTGGTAAAGAGCATGGAGGCTACTTTGAATTAGCCGACTTGGTCGAGAAGCCCGATGTGGAAGAGGCGCCCAGCCGACTGGCTGTGGCTTCGCGTTACGTGTTTCGGGCAGAGCTCTTTGAGTATCTGGAAAATACGGCAACTGGAAAAGGAAATGAAATTCAGCTGACCGATGCAATCAGCACGTGGATTCGTGCCGGTGGAAGGGTTTTTGGTATCCCACTTGCTGATGGTGAGCAACGGTTTGACATTGGGAACTTTCCCAGCTACTTCAAGGCGTTCTTTGAATTTGCGTCACAAGATCCCAAGTATGGTGAGGCGTTTCTGGAATTTGTGCGGCAACGCACGGTGTAATACCGGCCTTTCATACGTGGCTTGTTGTGTGGTTTGCCTCTTTGGCTTGATCGTATCATCACGTCTGCTTGCGACGTGGAAATTTGCCGGCCTGGTGTATTCATGAAAATTACTCGCCACCGTGCTTTTGCTCGTGCCGGTTTGATCGGTAATCCAACCGACGGTTACGGTGGCAAGACGATTGCTTTTACGATTCCCCAATTTGTCGCGAGCGTGGTGATTTACCCCTGGGAAAGGCTGGAGATTCTGCGGTCCCAGGAAGAGCGGAATCGTTTTGATTCCATCGAAGAGCTGGTTAATGATGTCAACCAGTATGGATACTACGGTGGCGTGCGTTTGGTGAAAGCCACGATTAAACGATTTGCTGACTATTGTCGTGCACAGCAGAAGCCACTACATGAGCAGTGTTTCTCCATCCGCTATGAAACAAACATCCCACGCGGCGTCGGGCTTTCTGGTTCGAGTGCGATCATCACCGCTACTCTTAAATGCCTGATGGAGTTTTACGGGATCTCAATCCCGCAGGTCGTGCAACCATCGTTGGTGCGCGCTGTAGAGAATGACGACTTGCAGATTGCCTGTGGATATCAGGATCGAGTTGTCCAGACTTACGAAGGCCTAGTCTATATGGACTTCTCCAATATGCAGGTCGACCAGGGGTATTCGTTTGGCACGTATGCGCATCTGGATGCACGCGTTTTGCCACCCATTTATTTGGCATACGATCTGGCTGCCGCCAAGACTTCTGCTTCGGTGCATGGACCGCTACGTACACGTGTGGAGGATAATACGCAACTACTCGATACGATGGATCGTATCGCAGCATTGGTTCCTCCGGCTCGGTCGGCAATCGAGGGCCAGGATGCGGCCGCATTGCACCAACTCATAGACCGGAATTTCGATTTGCGATCAGAGCTTTATACGATTCAGCCACACCATCTCCGGATGATTGCTGCAGCCCGCCATGTGGGCGCGTCGGCCAAGTTTGCTGGATCTGGAGGAGCAATCGTTGGTACGTGTGCGGATGATGCGATGTATGATCAGCTTGTCGCACACATGAACTCAGAAAGCGAGCACTGGCGAGTCATCCAGCCGCAAATCGCCGCGATGTGTTCCGGATAAACTTATGTGTCAGCTGCCTTCGACACCAAGGTCACGATTAAGGGCAGGCATGACTTCCGGGTTAAATGGTTCTGTGCCACCGGCCGGCGATGTCGTGGTGGGGACTTTTGCTTTCGCGGGAGATGACGCGGGGCTCTCGTCTGCCAGGCCGACGAGAGCGCCGTACATGCGATAAAACACAGGTACCAGGTAGAGTACGAGAAAGGTGGCCAGCATCAGGCCGAAGGACAGGCTAATTGCCATCGGAATCAAGTACTGTGCTTGAAAGGACCGCTCCAGTAGTATTGGAAAAAGGCCGGCAATCGTCGTGATGGAGGTAAGTATTACTGGCCGGAACCGTCGCTGGCCCGCTTCCAGCAACGCCTGGTTAAGCGGGATGCCGTTACGAATTCGCATGTTGATGAAATCGATCAAGACGATTGAATCGTTGACCACGACGCCGGTGAGCGCTACCAGTCCAAACATACTGAAGAAGGTGACGTTGTAACCCATCACAGCATGGCCCCAAACTGCTCCGATGACCCCGAACGGGATGATGCAAAGAATCAATAAGGGTTGCAGGTAGGAGCGAAAGTTCAGCGTGAGCAGGACGAACATCGCGAAGATCGCGATTCCGAAGCCAGAGAACAGGCTGCCCAGCGACTCTTGGCGTTGCTGTGCTTGCCCTTCCCAGAGTACTGAAATGACACCCTTGAAAGGTTCTTCTTCCATCAGGCGTGGCAAGAACACGGCTTTGAATCTTGATTCGATCTCACGGGCATTGGCCTGGCCTTCGAGAATGTCTGAGGTAATCGTAATGCTACGTTTTTGTTCAATGCGATTAATTTCAGAGTAACCTCGCGCAATTTCGATGTCTGCCAATTCGCTGAGGGGGCGTTCGACACCGTCGTCAGTGCGCATGCGGATATTGTTCAGGTCCTCATGTGAAGCTCGCTCTTCACGGGGGTAGCGAACCATCAATTTGACTTCATGTCTGCCACGTTGCAGACGCATCACCTCTTCACCGTAATAGGATGCGCGTACGGTCTCTGCCAGATCGGCCGCAGTTACTCCCATCGCCAGGGCGCCCTCTTTAATACGCATACGGAATTCCAGTTTGCCGGGTGTGGAATCGTCGCGGATATCGACGACGCCCTTTTGTGTGGCCAGGTATTCCTTGCAACGTTCTACCGCCAGATCCAGTGTCTCCATGTGTTCTGCAGGTGCCAGGACCTTAAACTCAAGCGCCACGCCACCAGGACCAAATCCAGGTGAACCAAACGTCAATTGTTCGACACCAGGGAAGAGCCCCGCTTCTTCGCGCCATTCCGCCAGCAGTGTTTCGCTGTCGACTGTCCGCACGAGTGTGTCATGCAACTCCACAAACACTGACCCCAGGTGGCTGCCGGAATTGGTCGATTGTCCCAGTTGGCCATTGCCGGTAACGCTACCGACCGCCCGATTAATGATCTGGTGGATTTGAGTATCCGGATGCTTGGCAACGACTCGTTTGAAAGCCTCCTGCAGTTGTGCAGTGGCCGCCTCGGTTTCACTAAACGGAGTGCCATCGGGATACGTAATCGAGGCTTCGATCCACTTGCTATCCTGCTTGGGAAAAAAGACAAATTGGGTGATGCCGGCTCGTACCATACCGGCGGTTGCAAGTCCGAGGAATATGCCTCCACAGACAACGGTGGCCGGGTTCCTCAGGCACCATGCGAGACTTGGTTGATACCACTGGTTAACAACTTTGTTCAACCCGGCGTCACTCAAGCGGTTCATCCACGATAAGCCATTCGAGATTGGCTTGAAGGGATACAGTAAATATCCCACTCCGCGCAAAAACAGATTTTCGCGATGGCCCAGATGACAGGGGAGCAGTGTGACGGCTTCCCCCAAAGAGATGATCAACATTGCGATGACCGCAACTGGCATGACGGCGATGAATTTCCCCATCACGCCGGTCACAAACATCATGGGAGCGAACGCCAGAATGGTGGTGGAAACCGAAGCGATTACGGAAGGCAGTACTTCATGCGCACCGTCGATGGCCGCTTGTGCAAACGGCTTGCCTAACTGCCGGTGCGCGTAGATGTTCTCTCCAATGACAATTGCGTCGTCGACGACGATACCGAGCGCCATTAGAAACGAGAACATGGTCAGCATATTCAGCGTGTCGCCGTGCAACGAGAGAATTGCCGCAGCACCGAAAATAGCAATAGGAATTCCCAACGCCACCCAGAATGCCAGCCGCAGTTCCAGGAAGACAGCCAATACCAGGAAGAGCAAAACGAGTCCTTGCAGCCCGTTTTTCTTTAACAAGTCGAGTCGGCCTTGCACGTCCAGCGAAGTGTCGTACCAGACTTTGATGTCGTAGCCAGGAGGCGCCGAATAGCTTTTGACGTAGTTTTTGACAGCGGAGCAGATCTGAATCAGGTCTTCCGTGGCGGTCCGGTCAATCGCAATGGTGACTGCGGGCCGGTCATTCACCTGGTTGATGACTGAAAAATCTTCGAATTCATCGCGGACCATTCCCAGGTCTGCAAGTGTGAGGACGACTCCATTGGATTGTGTTACCACTGGGATCTTGCCGATTTCATCGCCGGTAACGCGTTTGTTCTTGCCTCGCAGCAGCACCTCTTGCGTTTCAGATCGCAAGGTTCCGCCGGGCATTTCGATGTTTTCGCGACGGACTGTCTGGGCGACTCGTTGTAGTGTCAAGCCGTGCTTCCGTAAGGTCTCCTCAGGGACTTCGATGTCGATCTGATAATTCTTGGTTCCCATTAGATTGGCCTGCGTGACCGACTTGAGTTGCAAGAGGTCATCACGCACCTGTTCAGCGACGTCACGCAGCGCCATTTCGGCATCGGGTGTGGTGGATTGAGGTCCTTGGACCGACACTCGAATAGCCGGCTGCCGAATCGTGATTTGTTGCACTTCAGGCTTTTCTGCAAGCCGTGGGAAGCTGGGGATCCGGTCGACGGCGGAGCGAACCTCGTTGAGAAGTCGCTCGGGATCGACGCCAAGTTCCAGTTCAAGAACGAGATAACCCGATCCTTCGCGGGCGACCGAGGTCTGTTTCTTGATACCCGCAATGCTCCGCACACTTTCTTCGACTTTTTGACAAATTCCTTCTTCGACATCGGCGGGGCTAGCGCCCGGATAGGGAACTCGAACGAGAATGATTTCCAGTTCAAATTCAGGGAACATCTCACGCCGCATGTTGACCATGCTCAGAGAACCAACGACCAGCACTGCGATCATCAGCGTGTTCATCGCGGGTGCGTTCTTTACCGCCCATTGAATCACCGGCTTCATTGTGATTCGCTCTCCTCAGTTCCTGGTAACGTTCCCTTATAAATCTTCACGTCCATTCCGGAAGTCAAACCGAGCGTGGTCGCGGAGGTGACCACCTGGTCACCGGTTTTCAACATTTCCTCGGAGGCTTCCAGCAGCCAGTATTTACGGCTTTGTTTTTCCAGTTCCCCTACAACTCTCAGAGATTGGAGTAGCTCGTAGCGGCCATCACGGACCCGCCCAATCGTGTTGTCGACACGAAACGCGGAACTGGGAACCTGCACAATGCGTTGTTTGGTGGTGATTTCCAGCGAAACCGTTACATACATACCCCGTACGAGTGCCCGTGGGCCGGTTACGGTGCCAGCTTCGACTTCGCGGTCACCCTTCCACACTGTAACCGCCTGGGGATCGGAGACAAGGACGCGACAAGGTACGGTCCGAGTACTTTCGTCGAGGCCGATGCCGTCGTAGCGAGTGAGTACACCTTTCCAGGTGTACTGGATGTCTCCCCGGGAAGACATGCGATAGCGGATTGTCACAGGTGTTGGTGGAATGCCATAGTTGCTAAGCGTATCCGCCGCGGACAACGGTTGGGAAGGTTGGCTCCAAACCCAGTACAAGTCGTCCATCTCCAGGCTACATTTGACTTCCACCGCAGAGGTGTCTTCCACAGTAGCGAGTAGCACGCCGCGCTGGACGAAGTCCCCTTGCTCGACTAGGTCGGTGACAACAATTCCGTCCACGGGCATTGTTACCTGTGTTCGCTCGAGGTCGAGTTGCGCGCGTTTCAGTTGCGAATCGGCAATTTGCTGCGCCAGTACGAGGCCTTTGCGCCGAGTGGTGAACACTTGCATTTGATTCAAGGCTGTTTGTCGCGCATTTTTCGCGAGTATTTTGTTGCGCTGGGCAGCGTCAAATTCGTTTTCTGAGACACCTTTACCAATAGTCAATTGGCGAAGGCGTTCGACTTCCCGGGTACGCAACTGAAGTTCTTCTTCGGCAAGCTTGATCAGTTCTTGTGCGTTTGCGAGTTCTTGGTCTACTTCCTGTAAGTTGACCGCGGCTTGCTGCATTTGGTTTTGCAGGCGAGCCAGATCAAGTTCGTAATCGGCAGGATCAATTTGTAGCAATGTCGTACCTGCCGCTACCGATTTGCCGGCGCGGCAATGCTCGTCCTTGACGAGCACTCGGCCGGAGACTTCACTGGATAGCTTGATTTCGCGAAATGGCACGACCGTGCCGTCGACTTCGAGTTGGAGTGGCCCTTGGTGGACCACGAAGGCTTCCGCTTTGACCAGGGCTCGGGAATCCGTGGGCTGTTCCGAGGAGCTCTCCACAACAGCTTCTTCAGGGTTACCACTTCCCGAGACCAGCACGACGCCGACACCTGCCAAGAGAAGCAAAGCAGGAGCTAGAAAACGAAAAACTTTCATAGTGTCAGATCCAGGTGCAATATAAATCAGTTGTGGCTTTGCCAGCAGTCAGTGAATGGGCTTGAGAGAGGAGAGGCCTGTTTTACAGCGGCTCGCTCCGAGTGTGGTTTTAGTAAGTTGCCGGCCGGGAGAATCGCAGGATCATCTACCAGGCAGCGTAGCGCAACAACTGTTTTTGAAAACAGGTACTTGCTGTGAGCCAACCTGGCCAGGGGGCGGTTGTTGTCTGACCAAGGCGAACCACATTCATGGAGCAACAAGATCTGCCGCGAAGTGGACTTTGGGAGTAACATCTGATCAGTACATGCTAGCAGCAGGAGACGTGTCTATAAACGTCTGTTTTTCGCTGTGTCCACTATAATATTTGAGGTAATTCGGTCCTTATCCGCTCCGTTGAGGTGTTCGTCTCGCGGGGTATGATGTCCGCGGGTTTGAGGGACCAGGTAGCAGAGGGGCGTTTTGACGCCTGATTGATTAAGCGTGCCTGCGCCGCTGCAGGAGCGATTTGTTTCGACAATGCTCGCTGACGCGAGGGGGAGATAACACAGATGGCGGATTCTGAACGTGTATTGGCGGGCAAGACGGCCTTGGTGACCGGCGCTGGTCGAGGGTTAGGACGCGCCTTTGCCGAACGATTGGCTGCCAGTGGCTGTGCGGTTGGATTACATGGTATGCGTGAACACGGACCGGCTGAATACGGCGAGGGAACCACTTTGACCGATGCCGCGGCGGAAGTCGCCGAACAATTTGGAGCGAGGACTGTGTCCGTACTCGGAGACCTGACTGTTCGCGAGGACGTAGAGCGGGTTGTTGCTACCGTGGCGGAGAAATTGGGTCCCGTAGACATTCTCGTTCACAATGCCGGCGGTGATATCGCCGCTGCGGGTGGCAAGCCAGATCCCAATGATGCGATCCTGGTCAAAGAGATTGACGTACGCGCGGTGCTGGAGCGAAATCTGTTGAGTACGATTCTGGTATGCCAGGCAGTTGCAACAGGCATGCAGGAACGCCGACTGGGACGCATCATTACGATTGGATCGATTGCGGCTTTCCGGGGTACAGGGCACCACGCGATCTACGCTACATCCAAAGCTGGGGTTGTGGCTTATACACGCTGCCTGGCAGAGCAGTTGCGGGATTACAACGTGAATGTAAATTGCCTGGCGCCGGGTGATACAAGAACGGGGCGTTTTCTGGGAACGCGCGAAGTTCCTGAGGAACGTTTGACGACCGCTGGCACGCTCAACCGGATTGCGCTTGTTGACGAAGTTGCACGCGTTGTTGACTTCTTTGCGGGTCCGCTGGGAGATTTTGTGACCGGGCAGGTTTTGCGTGTCGATGGCGGGAGTCAGATTTGGACTGCCTGACCATTGATGCACTTATGGAATCGACGAATTGCTTGTGGTCAGTCAACACGTCGAACTACGGGCCGGAAACTTGTTGACGACCGCTCGTGAATCTAGAATAAAGGCTTTGGCCAGCGGCGTCCCATCAATTCAACCGTTCTGGGTCTGGTTGCGCCAGTCGTTGCGGCCTGTGCGACCAATGACGTGTTCGCTCGACCTGATAAGCGCTTTCAAGCAATATGACATCAACCAGTTCATCCGCAGAAACACCTTCACCGGCAACCAGCGAGGAGGCGGTGACATCTGTTTCCGTGGGCGCCGCAGCGGACCGCACGATTCAGTTTATCCAGTCTGTACGGGAATATGTCGCACGTGTCGTGGTCGGCCAGGATGTGGTCGTGGAACGCATGTTGATTTCTCTGTTCACGGGGGGGCATTTGTTGCTGCAGGGTGTGCCTGGCATTGCCAAGACGCTCTTGGCTTCGAGTCTGTCTCGGGCAATTGACCTGGAATTTTCCCGAGTCCAGTTCACCATCGACCTTTTACCCTCGGACATTCTGGGATCGGAGATACTTGATCAACGCAATCAGGAATTCCATGTCAATCGAGGGCCAATTTTTGCGCACCTTTTGTTAGCGGACGAAATTAATCGTGCGGCTCCGAAAGTACAGGGTGCTTTGCTCGAAGCGATGCAGGAGCATCGAGTCACCATTGGTAAAGAGACTTTTTCGCTTCCCGCACCGTTCTTGGTGATTGCCACGCAAAACCCGGTAGAGCAGGCGGGTACCTTTGAACTGCCGGAAGCGCAGTTGGACCGATTTATGCTTTGCCATCGTTTGCAATACCCAACGCGAGACCAGGAATGCGAGGTTTTGCGCCGCAATATGGATTTGGGTGTGGCGCGGCAAGAACGAGGTGCGATTGCACGCACCGAATTTGATATGATCGATCAACAGGCTGTAGGTTCCCAGGAAGACCTGGTTGAGGCAATGGAGCAGGTTCATCAGGTACATGTAAGCGAGACATTCCTGGAGCACGTCGTTGAATTGGTGAATCGTACACGGAAGCATCCCGCCATTGAATTGGGAGCGAGTCCCCGAGCTGGCATCTCGCTGATTAAGGCTTCGCGGGCTCGTGCATTAATTCACGGTCGGGACTACGTGATTCCAGAAGATCTCTATGCCTTGGCCGAAGACGTGATCTTGCATCGCATTCGATTGAACTACGAAGCACTTGCTGAAGGTCGTCGGGGAGCCGAAGTGCTCCAGGAAATGCTCAGTGGTATGGGAGCGATAACAGGTACCAGTTAAGGCTCGCTACCTGCAAGGTGACACGCCCTTGGAAGGCTATTTAGACCATCTCGAGACGCTGGACGCACGGCAGTTTGCCGTGGCGGTCAAGAAACTGGCTGATAGCTTGAGCTACGGCACGGATCGATCCCCGTTTCTCGGCGCCGGTGTCGAGTATGTGCAGTCCAGGACTTATGAGTACGGTGACCCACCGCGCAGTATCGATTGGAGGGTTACGGCTCGCACTGGCAAGCTGCATGTCAAAGAATACGAAGCTCCCAAGTGTTTGCCTTGCTATCTACTCATCGATACGTCAGCTTCAATGACCGTGAGTTCGCAGAGTCTCAGCAAGTATGCATTGGCTGTGCATGTGGCAGGTGGAATTGCCCTGGCGTGTCTGGACCGGGTAAGTCCGGTAGGCGTTGTGGGGGTAGGTGAGGCGAATCTGCGTGTGCAGCCCAGTCTTTCTCGACAGCAGATTCTCCAATGGCTACATCGGTTACGTCGTTTTCGATACGACGAAAAAACCACTTTAGTCCGACGGCTAGTGGAATTACAGCCCAGCCTCGTTCATCGAGCGCTCGTTATCGTGTTGAGTGATCTGCATGAGGCTGGAGCAATCAAGACACTTCGTCGGTTACAGCAACAGCACGATGTGGTGGTATTGCAGTTTCAGGACCCAGCGGAGCTGTACTTCCCGGGCGCTGGCTTGTTTCGGGCTCGTGAAGCGGAAACCGGAAGGTCGTTTATTGCGCATGGCAGACAACGGTGGATCGATCCGAATGACGTTAGAGAACGTCTCAAGAAATACGGGATTGACCATCTCCTATTGCGGACCGACCAGCCCTTTATCCACCATTTGCGGCATTTTTTCGGTTCGCGTGATTTGTTGGGAAAGGGTGCTCGCTGATATGGAGATGCACGCGATGACTTCCCGTGGACTGTCCGTAATACTTCTCGTGCTGAGCACGCGTGCACTTCCCGCGGAGGAGCAAAGTCAGGCTATGGTGGGAGTGCCGCGGAGACTTGAAGGCCTTGTGTTGCCCGGTCCGCGCCTCGAAGTGCGCCCTTTACCTCGGCAGAAAGCAGAGATTGTTGTTCGTATCTTGCAGGATTACCGCCACGGGACTGAATGGCGTTATGACCTGGAATATTTCGGGCAACAGGCAGGCACGTTTGACCTTGTCTCGTTTCTTCAGCCCCGTGATGGAGCAAAGCCTGTATCGTTGCCCGAAGTACAGGTGGTGATCGGTTCGTCTTTACCGCCGGGGCAGGTCGAGCCCAATCCACTTGAACCTGCCTCGCTGCCGCAATTAGGTGGTTACCGCCGGATTATTTTCGTGGCTGGTGTCGGCTGGGGCTTCGGCTTGCTGGGAATCGTGGCTTGGATGGTTCGGCATCGAATGCGGACCTTGCGCCAGGATGTTGAACCTATTGAAGCCGGTCGGTCAGTTGTGGAGCGTTTGCGGCCGCTCTTGGAGTGCGCCCGTGAGGGGGGAATCTCGAACCGGCAGCAGGCTGATCTGGAGCGTTTGATTTTGAGCTTTTGGCGGCAGCGTTTGGGTCTTGAAGGAGTCTCCGCGATCGAAGCGATGAGCATGTTGCGTTCTCATGAAGAGGCAGGACAGATCCTCGTGAAGTTAGAGCACTGGTTGCATCGACCTGATACCGGTGAACGAGAGTCGATCGACAGTCTTTTGAGACCTTATGAAGAGATGCTTTCCCGGTCCGATTAGTTGTCCAGTGACGTCGGTTTATTTGACGTCCCGATCCGTTGTGTTGATTCCTGTATGCGGTGCGCCATCCCATGGCACTTCCCTTTACCTATCCGTCGTTACTGGCCCTGCTGGTTATACCGCTGGTATTGCTGGTACGTGTTTGGAGACGACCAGATCAACCTGTTGCTTTGCCTTTTGATCATGTTAAGGCGCGAGGCGGGTGGACACTGCGTGTGGTGCTCAACTTTGCGGAGTCGTTGCCCCCGAGCGTGTTGGTGATTGCAATACTCGTGCTTGCCGGGCCTCAGCAACTGGGGAAACCGACCACCCGCCGGAAACTGACAAATATAGAATTTTGTGTCGATATCTCCGGCAGTATGACGGCGCGCTTCGGTGAGGGGTCACGATACGATGCATCCATGGAAGCAATTAACTCGTTTCTGGATTTTCGCACGGGTGATGCTTTTGGGTTGACGTTCTTTGGTAACTCCGTTTTGCACTGGACGCCTCTTACCTCGGATGGTTCGGCGATTCGTTGTGCACCGCCTTACATGCGGCCAGAGAATGCACCCCCCGGTTTTGGCGGAACGGAGATTGGAAAAGCGCTGTTGGCTTGCCAACGCCGGTTGATTCGGCAAGCGAACGCGGGTGATCGCATGATTGTCTTGGTGTCCGATGGGTTTAGTGCGGATTTGTCCGGTGGCAAGGCAGATGAGATTTCACGGCAATTGAAAGACAACAATATTTCCGTCTACGCTGTCCACATCTCGGAGACTTCTATTCCCAACGAGATTGTCAATATTGCCAGTTACACAGGTGGAGAGGTGTTTAATCCGGGAGACGACACTGCTCTGAAATCAGTGTTTGAGCGGATTGACCGAATGCAGCCAGCTGAACTTGAAAAGATGGCTGCGGAATCGATGGACTATTTTCTGCCGTTTTGCATGGTCGGTTTGGGGCTGCTGGGAACCGGCACGGTCTGTCTTTTTGGGTTGAGGTTCGTGCCGTGGTAGAGAACGACGGAACCGTCACCCTTGTCATGTTCGCCGAGTTGGTGGCTTGTGCCACGATGTTCGTGGCCGCTATTGCAGAGATTCTACATGCGCGTCGCTGTCGCCGGTTGGCGCCGTTGGCCTTTGGCCCGCGTTTGCGGCCCGCGAGCTGGGTGTATGTCGTGCCGCTGTTAAGAGTGCTTGCCGTGGGGGCTCTGGTTTGGGGCTTGGTGACACTTCTGCAGTTGCCACCCCGTGTCCACCAGCTGCTGGCGAGGATGCCTGAAGCGGATCTGAAGCACCTGGTTTTGGTACTCGATGTTTCGCCAAGTATGCGACTGCAGGATGCGGGTCCGGACAAGCAGAAGAGCCGGCGGCAACGAGCTCGCGACTTGATGGATTCGCTATTTGATCGCGTTGCATTGCCGGAATACAAGGTCAGCGTAATCGCTGTGTATAACGGGGCAAAACCGGTTGTTGAGGACACACGTGACATTGAAGTCATTAGAAATATTTTGGACGACTTGCCACTGGAATATGCGTTTCCGTCCGGAAAGACGAATTTGTTTGCGGGCCTGGAGCAGGCCGCCCGGTTGGCGCGTCCTTGGCGCCCTCGTAGTACGACGGTACTGGTGATCAGTGATGGCGACACGGTGCCAGCGACAGGGATGCCACAGATGCCTGCTGCGGTTAAGGATGTGCTGGTGGTCGGAGTTGGCGACCCGATTGCGGGTAAATTTATTGACGGTCGCCAATCTCGGCAGGATGCCTCGACGTTGCGGCAATTGGCGCAGCGATTAAGGGGCTTTTATCACAACGGAAATGCAAAACAGATCGGGACATCACTGTTGGAACGATTTGCTGATGGGGGCGGAGGGGAACGTGGTGCTCAGTTGACCCGGCGAGAATACGCGATCGCTGCGGTCATCGCAGGTGGTTCGGTATATGCTCTATTGCCTCTCTTTTTGCAGTTGCTGGGCACGGGTTGGCGTCCTGGTGTTCGACCAGGGCGGAAGCCAAGTGGCGTTTGGTGATAATGACTCTCCCACAAGGTCAGCTAGTCTGTCCACTACCGGGATGATGGGTTGATTGCCGGCCCTGCGGTTGCTGTGGAGTTTGTTTCGTGATTTGGCTGTCGCTACGTGGACACCTTAAGCTGTATTGCAATTGTCTGCGGTGCCGTGTGGGCGGTCTGCGAATGGGTAGTTTACTTCCAGGATTGATCTGAGGAAGAGAATGAGCAGCAGGTACTTTGTTGCCATGGGTATAGGTATTTGCTGTCTCGCCATTGGGCCGCAGGTCTATGGTCAGGGATTTACACCTGTGGAGGCCGAAAGCCGAATGCAGGTGGCTGAAGGCTTGCAAGTCCGACTAGTTGCCAGTGAACCACAAGTACGCCAGCCGATCCTCGTCAAGGTCGATGACCGAGGACGCCTCTGGACAATTCAGTATTTGCAATACCCTAATCCCGCAGGACTGAAACGCACGAAAATCGACCGTTGGTCGCGGACGGTTTACGACCGGATTCCGAAACCTCCACCGCACGGGCCTCGCGGAGCAGATCGAATCTCAATCTTGGAGGATACGGATGGTGATGGCCGCGTTGACCGGTGCCGGGATTTTGTCGACGGGCTGAACCTGGCAACGGGACTGGCTTTTGGCCATGGGGGTGTTTTTGTCTTGCAGGTTCCCTACTTGTTGTTTTATCCGGATCGGGACCGAGACGATGTTCCGGACTCGGACCCACAGGTTTTGCTCGAGGGATTTGGAATGGAGGATGCCCAGTCATTAGCCAACCATCTTACTTGGGGGCCTGATGGCTGGTTGTACGGGGTGAATGGAAGTACGACAACTTGTCACATTCGAGGAATTGAATTCCAACAGGGTGTATGGCGTTACCACCCTCTGACCAAACACTTTGAACTGTTTTGTGAAGGTGGTGGCAATACATTTGGTTTGACATTTGATGTGTTGGGCAATCTGTTTTACAGCACCAACGGTGGCCCCTTTGTGCACGCCTGGCAAGGTGCTTACTACTACAAAAGTTTTGGCAAGCACGGGCCGCTACATAATCGATTTGCGTATGGCTATTTCGGGCCATTGCAGCGGGATCAAGTCCCGGGAGGCCCACCGACAGGAGGGACGATTTATTTAGGGCAGTCATTTCCAGACCGCTTTCGACACGCGTTTATTGCCGGGAACTTTCTGGGGCATTCGGCTTCGTGGTGGTATGTGAAACCGCGCGGGTCGACCTTTTCAGCGAACTTTTCCGGACGCCTGCTCGATGCCCGTGACACCTGGTTTGGACCAACGGATATATGCCTGTCCCCTGACGGCTCTCTCTATATCTGCGATTTCTACGATCGTCGGACCTCGCATCCCGATCCGGATGCTGCGTGGGATCGTACTAATGGGCGCATTTACCGAATTGAGGGGCGCTCAGGTAATAGCGATCGGATTCCTGATATACGTACTCGCAAGACAGCTGAATTGGTTGAACTGTTGCGGCATCCGAATGCCTGGTACGCCACGCGTGCAAGAGTTGAGCTGGCCAGCCGGAAAGATCCTGCTGCAATTCCGTTGTTGCGGAGTTGGTTGACTTTGAATTCCGGAGAGAAAAGGGAAACGAAGCCGGATCTCGACCGTTCGCGAACAACGGACCGGCCTACTGCTACACCCTCCGAACTAGCTGCACTGTGGGGCTTGCATGCTAGTGATGGGATCGATCTTGAACATGCCAGGTACTTTTTGGCGCATTCCGACCCGGCGATTCGCAGCTGGATGGTGCGTATTCTGGGCGACAGTAAAACGGTTGCGGACCCATTGAGCGGGATGCTGCGTGATCTGGCAGCAAGTGACAATTCCGTGGCCGTTCGCTGCCAATTGGCAGCAACGGCCCGTCGGCTCCCAGCGAATCAGGGATGGCCTGTTATGCAACATTTACTGGCCAGGGAGCTGGATCGGGATGATCCGTTTGCCCCGTTGCTGCTTTGGTGGGGACTGGAACAACACGTGATGTCACAGCGGGACGCGTTGGTGCGTTTTTTTGGCAGTCCGGGTGCTTGGAAGAAGGCTGGACTTTATGAGCATCGTTTGCGGTTAGTACGGCGCTGGGCGGCGGATGGGACGGCAGCGGGTTATGACGCTTGTTTGCAGTTACTCAATACAGCGCCGCTGGAACAGCGGAAAGACATGCACGTGGCAGCGGCTCGCGGCCTTTCCGAGCGAGCGACTGATCTTGGTGGAATCGGCCAAGGAGGGTTGTTTTCTACATTTGCCCGACCCGACCGCAGCACAGCTGACGAGGAGGTCACAGAATATGACCCGGTTACCATAGGCTTCCGCACATACCTTCATCAATGGTGGCAAACTCATCCAAATGAACCATCAGCCTTGCATCTTGCATTGCTGACGAATAGTCAAGCGGCCTACCAGCACCTGAAACAGCAGGTGGCAGCGCTGGATCAAGCGGATCAGCTGGATCCGCTATTCAAACTGCTTGAGCAATTTGGCCAGCCTGACTGCCTGCCTGTCGTGCTGGCATCGTTTGCGAGAACAGACATTCCCCAAGTACAACTAGCGGGATTGCGTGTCCTGGCACGTTTTGATGACCCACGTATCGGGAACGCCATTCTGGATAAATACCCGGCCATGTCTACTCAAGTCAGGTTTCGGGCACGAGAAATCTTATTTAGCCGTGTTGCTACTGCACGTATTTTCTTGAAGGCAATTGCCAAAGGACACATTGACTCGAAGGAAGTGGAATTGAGCCAGTTGCGGATGATTGCTCTACATCAAAATGCAGCACTCGACGCCGAAGTACAGAAATTCTGGGGCAATATTCAGCCAGGAACAACGGAAGAGAAACTGGCAATTATGAGACGTTACAACAATGATTTGCGGACTGGGGCAGGCGATGCGCAGCGTGGTAAAGTGGTATTTCGTAAGCTGTGTGCCACTTGCCACCAGCTCTTTGGAGAGGGGACGCAGCTTGGACCCGACCTGACGTCTTCCAATCGGAAGGATTCGGCGGCGTTACTAGCGAATCTTGTTGATCCAAGTGCGGTGATTCGTCGCGATTACTTGCAGTTTGCGGCGATTACTGACAGTGGCCGTGTCGTCAACGGTTTGTTAGTCAAAGAGGATGCTGCAAGTGTGACCTTAGCGGATGCCAAGAATCAGAAAACACGTATTTCCCGCAAACAGCTTGTTTCGCTGCGCGCGATTCCCACGTCTCTGATGCCGAATGGACTTCTCGCACCGCTCACGCCGCAACAGCGACGTGATCTCTTTCGCTATCTGGCCCAATAGGATTCTGGGTGTTTGGACGTGTTGCTGCGGTCTCAGAATAAGGTTTCACCGTGTTGGCGGATGTTTGCTGGCAACGCGGACTTATTGGCGGGTGTGGTGTCATCGGCCGCATCGCATGCAGTTGGGAACTGGATGCGTGGGTGTCTTGGGAGAAGCCATTTTCGCGAGTCGGAGGTCTCCAACCGCAGGTTATGGTATTCGCCGGCCCTTATTGGAGCGGTCACTGGAGTGCCGTCGATTGACAACGTAACACCAGTCGATACGATGACGCCCAGGAACATTACACTACGACATCTCCGCACTGTGCAGTGAGCACCGTGCTTTCTGGCCCAGGGAGGATGCCATGTTTCGCACACAATTTGAAGCTGCTCGTCAAGGCTCAATCACCAAGGAAATGGAATTTGTTGCCGAACGCGAGCAGATATCGTCAGACGTCGTCTTGCAGGAAGTCGCTGCAGGCAGGATGGTGATTCCCGCAAACAAGGTTCACCTTGACGGGCGTCTTGAGCCAATGGCGATAGGAATTGCTGCAAAGTGCAAGATCAATGCGAATATTGGCAATTCTGCCGTGACCAGTGACCAGGATGGTGAACTCGAGAAGCTTCACACGGCTGTCCATTATGGCGCTGACACGGTGATGGATCTGTCTACCGGAAAGGACATCGACGCGATTCGTCAATCAATTATTGCCGCCTCGCCGGTTCCGATTGGTACCGTTCCTATTTATCAGATGTTGGAAGAACTCGGTGGAAACATCGAGGATATGAAACCACAGCACTTCCTTGACATGGTTGAACATCAGGCAAAACAGGGTGTCGACTACATGACGGTTCACTGTGCCGTTTTGATGGAGCACTTGCACCTGACAACGCAGCGTGTCACAGGTATTGTCAGTCGCGGTGGATCATTAATCGCCAAGTGGATGGTTGCACATCGCAAACAGAATCCGCTGTACACCCATTTTGGAGAACTTTGCGACATCATGCGGGAATATGATGTCACTTGGAGTTTGGGTGATGGATTGCGACCTGGTTCCATTGCTGATGCGAGTGACGATGCACAATTTGCGGAACTTGACACGATCGGTGAGTTGGTGCAACGCAGTTGGGACTGTGGTACACAAGTCATGGTCGAAGGTCCTGGGCATATCCCGATGGATCAGATTGAGATGAACGTGAAGCGGGAGATTGACACTTGCAAGGGTGCTCCGTTTTATGTCTTGGGGCCGCTTGTCACTGATGTGGCACCTGGTTACGACCATATCACCAGCGCGATTGGTGCGGCACTAGCTGGGTGGAGCGGGGCGGCAATGTTGTGCTACGTCACACCCAAAGAGCACTTGGGATTGCCGGACAACAATGACGTAAAAGAAGGCGTTATTGCCTACAAGATCGCTGCCCACGCGGCGGACTTGGCGCGGCATCGCCCGGGATCACAACAGCGTGACGATGCGCTTTCAGCTGCACGATTTGCCTTTGATTGGAAAGAACAGTTTCGTCTATCGTTGGATCCTGAAAAGGCACAGGCCTACCACGACGAGACCTTACCCCAGGATTCTTTCAAGGAAGCGCACTTTTGTAGTATGTGTGGCCCGAAGTACTGTTCGATGAAAATCACCGAAGACATTCGCAAGATGACCAGCGAGACGGAAAATCTGGTGGAGTTGGAAACCGCTGACGAATCGTCTTCGTAGGTTGATGGACGCTGCGAATGTGTCGGTCTATTTACGGCTGGGAGCTGGCCTGCGGGTGGTGTGTTGTTCAGTCCAGCCGTGCGCTCCGAATGAATAGAAGCCCACTTAGTTCAGAACAATTCGGCGTCCTTGTGCGTGGCTTTGTTGTGCTGCCATTACGACTTGAAGTGCAGCATACGCGTCGTCGAGATCTTGGGTTTGTCGCACTAGACTGGTAACGGCGCGGTGGAACTGAGTGAGCAGTTGTTCACCTACAGGTCGATCCATGTCCAATGATTCCATGTGCCGCCCCGCTTCGTCGTACCAAACAAGGGATGACGGCAAGTCGATAAATGCGACGCCATTTTCACAGCAGACCTGTAGTTCTGCCGGAGGTCGGAAGCCGACTGCTTCTGGCCATTTTGACGATAGGTATTGGCCGCAACTGATTTGAGCGACAGGGCCGTTTCCGCCTTCCGTGTCGGCCGCGAAGTCGAGACTTAACGCCCGGTAATCGTCTTTTCCGTCGTCGGATTGTTTTCGATTTGTACCAACGACTGAGACCGGGCGGTCACCAACTACCCAAGAGCACCAGTCGACCAGTTCGATCAGGTCTCTGGTTACCGATGGATGCGGGAGGGCGTAGCGTTGCTTGTGGGGTTTGTTACTGGTTTGCAATCGGTGGTGGCAGAATAGCAGACGTGGTGCCCCCAGTCGTGTTACGATCAATTCTTTCAGGCGAAGTGTGGCGGGAGCATGGCGACGAGCGAACTCGGCCATAAAAGCGACGCCGGAAACGTCGACTTTTTCTCGGACTTCGATCGCTCGCTGAGGGTCGATGTCGAGTGCCGCGGCACAATAGATGGCTTTGCCAGCCTCACAGGCGGCCAGGATTGGAAGTGGCCCATACCAATCTGGGGCAAGCATCAGAATCGCATCAATGTCCGAGCGAACTACCATCGCCCGATAGCCATCGATGACCGTTGCCCCCAAATCGCGAGCAACCTGTTCAGCGCGCACCGAGACAGGGGTGCATACAGCCTGAACTTGGAATCGATCGGCCAGTGAAAGCAGCGCTGTGCGGTAGCGGTTTTCCCAGGCACCACCCAGGCCAACAAGGCCTACGCGTAACTTCATAGGATGGGTTGTGGCAGTAAGAGACAAGCAGACGGGAAGCCCGCTCGGACTAGCAAAATCGAACTGCCGAGCGGAGGACTTTGGGGGTCATTATACCGCTACCGGCAGCCGTTCGCGACTGGATCTCCTCTCAGGCAACAGACCTGGTCTTCGTAGAGGATGTGCTGGTGATGCCGTGTGTGCGTGTCGACTGGTTAAAGACACTCCCCGGATTGCTAGCACCTAGTTGGTTTTAGTTGATCGTCGCTGTGTTCTCTGGCCACACACAGGAGACGAGTGTTTTTACTGGAGGTGAGAAATGCCCTTGGCGGACCAGCTGTGCATTGCTACTCTTTGCCGGCTATTTGAGCTTGTTGCATAGCCGAAGCGGGTTCCGTGTGTGGTTCTATTTTGAGCCCTTGCCGGTGTATGGTTGGGTCTTTCCTGGGAGCAGGATGATGCATCAAATCCTGCGTTTCGCAAGCTTGCTTGTCTTTGCCGTGCCCGCTTTCGTGGGGTGTCAGGAAGGCCGTCCGTTCTTGTCCCATCAGGGATTGGGAGGTCGAGGCCAGACCAATACAGTGCAGGCCCGGCAATTGCAAGAACGTGATCGACGTTTAGGACAGCTTGATCAGGACAATTTGGATTTGCAGATGCGACTGGCTCAGGACCAGCAGCGCAGCCAGCAGATGGCTGAGCAGATTCGATTGTTAAGACAGCAGTTGAATGAAACAGCTTCTTTGGCTCGACAATGGCAACAAGCAAAACAGGATGCGGATAAGAGAATTGATCGCCTGGCGGCTTCAACGCGCGCACGAGGAGGGGCGACGATAAGAGCTAATCGCAGTGGTGGTCAGCCGCTGCAGATGATCACTATTCCGGGAGTGGAAGTGCGCCGCGATGCTGATGTCATTCGTGTTGCATTGCCGGCGGATCAACTATTCCGCGCCGGTATGTCACAACTCAGCCCCAGCGGTGTTGAATTACTGGATCGAGTTGCCGCCGTCATTGTCCGTAACTATCCAGAGCACCATATCGGCATAGAAGGCCACACCGACAACGCACCTTTGGTGGGAGGAATCAGCCATCATCAATTGGCAGCGGCCCAAGCGCAAACCGTGTTGAAGCAATTTTCCAGCGGGCGTCGCTTTCCCACGTACCAGATGATGACAGTTTCCCACGGCGCGAACCATCCGCGCGTTTCTAACGCGACTCCTCTGGGCCGTGTAAAGAACCGTCGCATTGAGATCGTCATTTATCCGGATCGATCATCCTAGCTTTGGGCTGGGTTTTTGCAGCCATAAAAGTACTCTGCAATAAGAAGTACCTTGCGAACGGATTTTGCCTGGTGGGTCACTTGGTCGATTCTTGTGTCGCCTGGCGTATGGCACCCCAGGTGACGTAGAGAAAACTCGTTCCAAGAAATGCCCAGACTCCACCAAGGATGCCAAAGCCGAGGACTCCCACGCCGAAATCTTCCCACGTTGTGTCGGTCGATTCGCTGGTGAAAAAAAAGTAAATGGCGAAGCTGATTCCGATCAGAATGCCGGTAGCTGTGGCAACCGTAACTGTCATTCCCAATGCACGACGTCGACTAAGCCGGGTGGTGGGAGCGAAATCACCCTGGTTAAGTGGTCTTTCCTGTTGCCTTGCTGGTGGTATGGGAACGCCATCTTTATCGACGGGTAAGTTACCACTTTGCCGTAGCTGTGTTCCCCATGCATTTCCAATCACATGTGCTGCAACACAGAGCAAACCGAGTAACGCCGCGAAGCAACCATAAGCACCGAAATACCGCGTCGCTGCGAAAACACCACCGACCAGGGATATGGCCAGGAACAGAAACACCAATCCAAACTGAGGTTTCGGTAGGCCGCGACGTCGGTCGTCAAGAGGAGGGCGTGTCATCAATAGTAGCGCCGCAGCGTCAGTGTGACATCACAGATTGTGATGCAAGCGTTGCCATGTGTGCGAGTATTGTACTGCCTGATCACGTTGGTTGAAGTGCGTTGCGTATTCTTGTCGGGACACCTGCGAGAGTGTCGTTACTCATCCAGTAGATCCTGCCAGGGGCTGGGCAGAGGTGCTGTCTTGCGTTTGTGGATATGGGTCATTGGGTGGCGAAATGCGATGCTACGTGCATGCAGTCCGATCCACTTCTC
>CEUS01024036.1_pt1 | contig 24404 bp, 21 predicted proteins | sample 427031 | NCBI WGS metagenome assembly CEUS01 (sample SAMEA2622837, study PRJEB7988) | marine metagenome | biome: marine biome (ENVO:00000447); feature: marine epipelagic mixed layer (ENVO:xxxxxxxxx); material: "saline water (ENVO:00002010), including plankton (ENVO:xxxxxxxx)" | depth 140 m | reverse complement strand
ATTGTATTTGACCAAACTCGCCGAAGACTATGATCCTTTAAATAAGATTGAAGCGCTACGCGTGTTGACGGAAACGGCGCGTCGTGGAGAATATGCGACTGGATTAATATATCTAGAGCCTGATAAAGATGACTTTTTAACACTGTTGAATCTCGTTGACAAACCACTTGCGCGACTGTCTCAGGATGAGGTTCGGCCAAAACAGTCTGCTCTCGATAAAATTATGAATGACTTGCGTTAGGCTGGGTATGTTGGTTTTAAAAATGTGTAATCTGGTTAAGTGGGTCTTAACTGCTCCCGGATATCTGATGAAACTCGTTGGTAGACTCTGACATGCAACAAACATTAGCGATTATCAAGCCTGATGCGGTCTCTCGCCTTCACATTGGAGAAATTCTTCACCGAATCGAGGATGAGGGTTTCAAGATTGTGGCTTTAAAAATGGTGTCTCTGACAAAAAGCCAGGCCGAAGGCTTTTATGCCGTCCACAGTGAAAGAGCTTTTTTTAATAGTTTGACAGATTTTATGTCGTCCGGTCCTGTCGTGGTCATAGCCCTTGAGGGTGAAGACGTTATTAATGGCTGGCGGCGTTTGATGGGTGAGACTGATCCTGCAAAGGCGGCACTGGGAACGTTGAGGCGAGAATACGGAGCCGCAATTGAGAATAATGCGACTCATGGCTCAGATGCGCCAGAGACCGCAGCGTTTGAGTTGAATTATTTCTTTACAACTCTCGAGTTAAGTGCCAAATGAAATAGGTGAGTATTTTTCATGGTGATGGGGCGAATGATAGTCGTGATTGGATTGGCGATTGCGGGCGCCGGATGTTTGGTGTTGATGGGTTTGCCTCTGGGACGATTACCTGGGGATATTATTTATAGGCGGGGAGGCTCCACGATTTACATACCGTTGGCGACATCGATTTTATTTAGTGTTCTGTTGACGTGTATGTCACTTTTCGTTCGGCGGTAAATAGTTAAGGTGACGAGATGGCTATTAAATCAGATTCCTGGATCAAGCGGATGGCGACTGAAAAGGGGATGATTGATCCTTTCGAAGAGAGTCAGGTGCGAGAAGGCGTTATCTCTTACGGGGTTTCATCTTACGGGTATGACATTCGCGTGGCCGATGAATTTAAGATCTTTACTAACATAAATAACACAATGATCGACCCGAAAAAATTTGATCCTCGCTCATTTGTTGATTTGAAAGCTGATGTCTGTATCGTGCCGCCGAATTCGTTCGCGTTGGCTCGAACGATTGAGTATTTCAGAATTCCTCGAGATGTGCTTACTGTCTGCCTCGGTAAGTCGACGTATGCAAGGTGTGGAATTATCGTGAATGTGACTCCTTTTGAGCCTGAATGGGAGGGAACGGCGACACTTGAGATATCAAATACAACACCCTTGCCTGCAAAAATTTATGCGAATGAAGGAATAGCCCAAGTTCTGTTTTTTCAAAGCGATGAGGTTTGCACAACATCCTACGCGGATAAGAAAGGAAAGTACCAGTCCCAAAAAGAAGTAACTCTGCCTAAAATCTGATTGGCTAGGCGCTTGACCAATATTTGGTCTTCATAGTACGCTTGCACGGTTTTTCAATTGATAGCTATGAAAAGTAGTGAGAACATTCATAAATTTGGTTGTCTCTTCTGTCTCTTTCTGTCTCTTAAACCTTTAAATTCTAATGACAAAGCTTGATGAGCGCGAGGCCGCTTCAGACGGCACTTCGATCAAAAATGTTCCATCCCTAGCAGTCCAGTTTTTCCTGATTCCCTTGGCGGTCGTAGGTGTGGTTGTTTTGATTTACGGCGGGTTCCGGATGCTGGTGATGGATGAGCGGACCCCGGAGGAGTACTTAAATGATGTTCGGGTCGGCGGTCGAGAGCGCCGCTGGCCTGCAGCTTACGAGCTTTCGAGACTTCTTGCTGATCCGGGAATTCAAGGTCAGTATCCTGGTATTGGATCGGCTGTCGTTGATGCATTTGCAGGATCAGAGGGTGACGATCCCCGAGTTAGAAGATATCTTGCATTGGCTGTCGGACGGCTCGCTGTGCTTCCGGAGAACGCTGTACGTGAATTATTGACGGGGCTTGAAGATCCTGACTCTGAAACGGTCATCAGTGTTATTTGGGCCTTAGCGGCCACAGGGGATTCGGCGGTTGTAGACCCTCTTGAGAAAATGTATGAATCAGATGATGCGGGTATAAGAAAAATGACTGTCTATGCTCTTGGGGTGCTGCCGAGTTCTGCAGAAGCAGAGACGCTCCAGAGGGCTCTTATTGATGAGGTTCCCGATGTGAGATGGAACGCGGCATTGGCCCTTGCTCGTCATAGACGGGAAGAAGGTGTTACAGTTTTAAGACAGATGCTCGACAGAGAATATGTTGAGCGCAACGTGAGTCGGACCCCCGCGAGGAGTGCTAATATAGATCCTGTTGCGGAAGTGATGGTCAGCAGCTTGCAAGCGGTGGGGGTTTTGCAAGCTATTGAGTTTCGTTCTGAAGTAGTGCGGCTTAGCGAGAACGACGCGAGTCTCAGAGTTCGTGAAGTCGCGATGAAGACATTAGAAATGCTGTAAGTCTAGATTTTGTGATTTCGGATGAATGTTTGAGTAAACGTGCCGAAAGAAGGAAAACGATTTAATGGTGGACGAACCGAAACCCGACGATAGACCTGAAGCAAAAGCGGCGCCTGATTTAAGTGGCAAGACAACGAGTGCTGCAGCCAAAAAAAAGGTGGCTCCCAAGGCAGCGAAGCCTCCAGACGATACCTCGCCGCTGATGTCCAGACGTGGTTGGTTGACATTGTCATGGGGGGCTTTTACGGCTGGTAGTGCAGGCTGTCTGGCTGCAACAGGTCGGTTCCTTTTCCCTAATGTCTTAAATGAGCCGCCTCAGCAGTTTACAATCGGATTTCCCGATGAGTATGCAGATGGTGTGGATGAGCGCTGGAAGGACCGGTTTGGTATTTGGATAGTCAAGACGCCATTCGATGTTGTTCATGAAGCACCTGGTTTCTATGCGTTGTTTTCTATCTGCACGCATTTGGGTTGTACCCCAAATTGGCTCTCAGCTGAAAACAAGTTCAAATGCCCCTGTCATGGCAGCGGATTTCGTCCGACTGGTGTTAATTTTGAGGGACCGGCGCCTCGCCCGCTGGAGCGTACGAGAATTTTCATGGCGGAGGATGGACAAATCACGATTGATAAGAGTCGCAAGTTTCAAAATGAACTTGGGCAGTGGAATGATTCCGATTCGTTTCTCGAGGTATAGAAAAAGATATGGCCGATACCAAGACCATTGAACCAAAAGAGGGCGCATTAACGCGATTGTGGAATTGGTTGACTGAGACCCAGATCTGGACGTCGATCTTTAGGCATGGCGCTCCAGTGAATGATCGCAATCGTGTGTTAGTGATGCTGTCAAACATATTTCTTCATCTGCACCCAGTACGGTTAAAGAAACACGGTGTGCGACTTCGCTACACTTGGTGCATGGGAGGGCTAAGCTTCTTTTTGTTTTTGGTTCTCACGTTCACCGGGTTACTGCTGATGTTTTACTATCGTCCAACCCTCGAATATGCGTACTCCGATATTGTAGGTCTGCGAGAGCATGTTCCTCTTGGAATTATGCGCGAAATGCACCGATGGGGTGCCCACGCAATGGTTATTACAGTCTGGCTTCATATGTTCCGCGTTTTTATGACGGGTTCATATAAGCCGCCACGAGAATTTAACTGGAACGTTGGGGTCATCATGTTGGTTCTTACTCTGTTGCTCTCGTTTACGGGGTACTTGCTGCCATGGGATCAGTTAGCAATATGGGCAATTACGGTTGGATCGAACATGGCAAGGGCTACACCTTTTCTAGGTTATGAAGGGCCCGGCGCCTCACTGCTTGCACTGGGTGATGTCCAGTTGGTTCACTCGAGAGATGATGTTAGATTTGCGCTTCTCGGTGGGACTTTTGTGGGAGAAGGCGCGCTTCTACGTTTTTATGTTCTGCACTGCGTTGCCTTGCCGCTGGTGATTGGTTTTCTGATGGCGATTCATTTTTGGCGGGTGCGTAAAGATGGAGGCATATCAGGGCCTCTCTAAAAATTGTGAGACAGATTGATTATGGATGCACTTAAGGAGTTTTTTAATTTTTTTGCCGACCCGCGCGCATTTTTTCTGCTTACCGTTGTCGCACTGTTTGTGATTGTTTGGAAACGAGAGGCGTTTTCGAAGGATAGTGTTGGGTATGGAATCCTTGGGTTTTTGGCCGTCTTTTTTGCCTTTGGTCTCACAGATGAGAATTTTCGTCTGATTGTTGCGAAACCTGATAATGTGCCAATTGTTTTTTTGATATTCCTCGTTGTTTTCTTTACGTGGTTTTCTATTCGAGAGGGTGTTCGTAACGATCAGCGAATTGCACGAGGTGAAGATCCTATTGAAAAAGATGAAAGCGACAGAGTCTGGGTATGGCCAGATCTGGTGTACACCGAGCTGATTGCTCTGATTTTGTGCACAGCAGTATTGATCGTATGGTCGATTGGACTAGAGGCACCTATTGAACAGCCAGCAAATGCTGCTAACACACCGAATCCCTCAAAGGCGCCATGGTATTTCTTGGGCTTGCAGGAAATGTTGGTCTATTTTGACCCATGGTTGGCTGGTGTGCTTCTGCCAACCTTTATTATCGTTGGTCTGATGGCAATTCCGTATGTAGACACGAACCCCAAAGGAAATGGTTACTACACGTTTGCCGAGCGAAAAGTTGAAATTGTCTTATTTCTCTTTGGTTTTCTAATTCTGTGGAATGCTCTAATCGTGCTTGGCACGTTTTTGAGGGGCCCAAATTGGAATTTCTTTGGACCTTTTGAATACTGGGATATTCATAAACTCGAGGCGCTAACAAATGTTCAATTATCGGATGTTATTTGGGTGCGCATGTTAGGTCAACCGCTTCCTGAGAACATGTTTGTGCGAGAGATTTTTGGATTGCTGTTGTCGTTTGCTTATGTTGCAGTTTTACCGGTTGTAATGGCAAAGATGCTAAAGGGGTACTATGAAAAGCTTGGTCCAACTCGTTTTTATGTAACTGCTGTTCTGTTTTTAATGATGATGTCGTTGCCTGTTAAGATGCTAACGCGGTGGATTTTTAACTTGAAGTACATCGTTTCGCTCCCGGAGATATTTTTTAACATCTAGGGCGATATGATCAAAAGGTTGGCGCCGGCTAATTCTAAATTTTGGTATGAATTGTTGATCGGCTCGTCGATCCATAACAAGAAGGTGAGTGCGGGGTTAAATGGCTGACAAGAAGTCTGTTGGACATGCGTACAACATTGATTTTTTGAATGTAGTGTTTGCTGCATCGAGCATCTTTATGTTCGTTACGACGATCATGATGGTCTGGGATGACTACGACAGGGAGTGGAAGGATTATCAGAGACGTTTTGTGCAGTTGGAGAGAGAGGTGACTCAAGCGAGTCTGGTCGCCGCGCAAGGTGTGTTAGATCCAGCTGAAGTCGAGCAACTCAGGACTGAGCGGGCTCAAGCGGCAGCCGAACTTGAGGCAAGTCGAGCTCAGGTCGATGAACTAGAATCGCAACTTGACGGAGTGGAGGCTCTGCTTTATACGACGACCCAAGAATATCAAGGTCTTAAGGCTGTATACGATGTTGAGCGCTATGAGTATGAAGAGTTGGTCGATCAGCACCCAGAAGATGCGGAAGCGGAGCGACCCCGGATAGAAGAGATGTACGAAGAGTGGCTAGCGTTGGGTCTAGACGTTGAGCGACAAACAGCTGAACGGGATGGAATACGTGATGAAATTTCAGCTTTTACGATGAGGGTCACTGAGGTTGATGCCGAGTTAAGGGCATTGACAGGCGAAGTGGACCGCCTGTCAGCTCGTGTCGATGATCTTCAGCCAAGTCTGGTTAATGACCTGGTCTTTAACGCGCCGCTTCTTGATTTCATGGCACCTACGATTACCGTTCGCCAGGTCATCACACCGAATATCGTTGATGATGTTAACTTTACGCGAGTAGCTAAGATGGATCGCTGCACGACCTGTCATCTTGCAATTGATAGAGAGGGTTACGAGGACTACCCGCAGCCCTTTCGTACACATTCAAATCTTGATGCGTATGTAGGGAGCGCGTCTCCTCATCCAGTCCAGCAGTACGGATGTACTGTGTGTCACGAGGGTATGGGACAATCGATAAGCTTTAAACATTCCTCCCATACGCCAGGTGATTTGCATGTGCCGCATATGACGGGTGACGTAGATGCCCACGGGGAACACGCTGAGACGAGTGGGGATCAGACAAGAGCGTGGAAGAGCGATCTCGGTTGGGAAGAGCCTCATTTGTGGGATTATCCAATGCTTCCAACAGAGATGACGGAGGCGTCGTGCGGTAAATGTCATGGCGGATCTGTGTACGTGCCGGAAGGCCCGAAGTTGAGCGAAGCGTACGGACTCTATGAACGTGCTGGTTGCTATGCGTGCCACAAGAGTGAGGGATTTGAGGGTCTCCGCAATCCTGGCCCAGATCTCACGAAAATTAGTTCAAAACTTGAGCCAGAGTGGGTGGCTAGATGGATTAGGGACCCGAGGGCTGTCAAGGCTAGCACTTGGATGCCGCGCGTCTGGTATAACTCAAATACCAGTGATCCTGAGGACGTAGCAAGGAATGAAGCGGAAATTGACTCAGTTGTAGCTTACTTGTTTGAAAATTCAGAAGATCATGAATTTGCTGTGCCTGATCCGAGAAGTGGAGATGCAGCTAATGGTCAGCAGCTGGTTGAGTCAGTCGGTTGTCTCGCATGCCACATTACTGGCGACGAGACCCGTGTCGAAGCTGGCCCACGGCGCACCTTCGGTCAGCCACTTCAGAATATCGGCAACAAAACAACCTACGAATGGTTATATGACTGGGTGCGAGATCCGAAACACTTCAGTCCTGATACGTATATGCCGGATATGCGTCTGACAGAGGACGAGGTGCGTGATGTCGCATCATATCTAGTGACATTAAGAGGCGCAAATGGGATTGAGGCGCCTGGAACCTACACCGAATCCGATGTTACGGAAGCGTTGACGGATTATTATCGCGCTATTGTTCCGACTGATGAGGCAGTCACGACTGTGGCGGCAATGTCCTCTGAGGAACAGAAACTTGAACTGGGTAGACGGGTAATTGGGCGTTATGGTTGTTACAGTTGCCACACGATTTCTGGCTTTGAGGATGCCCAACCCATCGGGATTGAATTATCCGAGGAGGGCACCAAATTGTTGCCGAGGTTTGATTTTGCCTTCCTGCATCACGAAATACCACATATGAAAGTGGAATGGTTTAAGCAGAAACTCCGTGCTCCGAGAAGTTGGGATCGCAGTCGAGAGCTGCAACCGCTTGAAAAATTGAGGATGCCGAATTTTGGTTTTTCTGAGGAAGAAGTAACTTTATTGACCACGGCGATTATGAGTTTTCAAAGTGAAGTGCAACCAGTTGCTTCGCAAATGCCTAGGTCTGCTAGAAATGATGCACTGGATGCCGGAAGAAATCTTTCAAGACGCAGAAATTGTATCTCGTGTCACGAAATTGAAGATGTTGGTGGTGAATATCAGGAGCTTGTCGGGGACCCAGCCTTGGCGCCGCCACTCCTAACTCCGGAAGGGGCCAAAGTTAGACCGGAGTGGCTATATGCGTTTTTCAGGGCACCAATCCCAATTCGACCCTGGCTTGATGTTAGGATGCCCAGTTTTCATCTTGAGGATCATGATTGGAATACAGCCCTCGATTATTTTGGGGCCGTTTCCGATGCGATTGGGCCTTTCAGGACACATGACGCATCGGTAAGTCGTGAGGTAATTGATACAGGCGAGGAACTGTTTGACCTATTGCGGTGCCAGCAGTGTCATGTTTTGGATTCGATTCCTGATGACCAACCTACGGATAATCTGGCTCCTGATCTGCGTATGGCCAGAGAAAGATTGCAACCGGATTGGATCGTGGACTGGTTAGTTGCTCCTCTTGATATTCAGCCTGGAACACGAATGCCGATGTTCTGGACAGAATATCCAGGGTCTTTTTATCCGCAGTTTGATCAGGATGCGATTAGACAAATTGAGTCAGTTCGAGATTACTTGTTAACGTTTTCTGGCGGCCCGAGTCCTCTAACAGGAAATTAACTAGCCTCGAGACTCAAGTATTTATTTATTGTTGGTTAAGTCCAGCGTCTAGATAGAGGAGGGAAGCCACTGCACTTTCCTGTACGGTGATGTCGACGAACTCCGAGATAACGGTGCGGTCGAGATTTAACTCTACACTGATAGCTCCATTTCGTTTAGCTTGTTTTACAAACTCAGAAGCGGGTCGGACCACGGCCGATGTTCCGATTGAAAGAAACACATCACATAGGCTTCCCTCAATTGCAGTCTGAATATTTTTAGGGTCCAGTGATTCTCCGAACCATACAACATTTGGCCTTGCAATGCCGCCACAACCCGGACAGAGTGGGGGTAGCGGATCAAGAGGTGTAGTTCGATCTGTCCAGTGTGCAGGTGACTCTATGCAATTCTTAAGACACTGCAGTTCCCATATTGACCCATGAAGAGGCACGAGCGCCGTGCTTCCCGCTTGCTCGTGTAGTCCATCGACGTTCTGTGTTATCAAGGAGAACCTTCTAAAAATCTTCTCCCATTTTGAAAGAATCCGATGGCCCTCATTTGGCCGTGCCTGAGCTACAACTTGTCTCCGGTGTTCATACCACTCCCATACCGTCACTGGATTCCTTGAAAACGCTTCAAAGGTTGCGAGATTCTCGTGGCGATAGTTTCTCCAAAGTCCGCTCGAACCTCTGAAGGTGGGAACGCCGCTCTCCGCTGATATCCCAGCACCAGTCAGTACTGTAACCCGGGGGGCGGTCTGTAATAGAAGGACTACCTCATCTAGTAATTTGCACGATTCTGGACGCATGAAAATCTGTCCCGTTGTAGCATTCTATTACTTTGGCGATTGAACTGGGGAGTCGTAGATTGTGATTGAGATTCCAGAGAACTTGAAAAATGAGGTATCGCGACTTCAAGGATTGTGGACTACAGAAGAACGTACCGAGCGTATTTGGCGTCGTGAAGCGTCCGTTTGGACGGACGCGGATGAGAGCCACTGGCTGGAATGGCTAGAAGAAAGTATTTTTAATCTAGATATTCAAAAAGAGTTTGTCGAGCTCCGGGAGCTCTTTGTTCAGAAGAGAATAAGAGATGTGGTCCTGATAGGAATGGGTGGGGCAAGTTTGACGGCGGAGGTCATGCGAGATTCTTTTTCAGGCGTGGAGGGATTTCCAAACCTTCACATCGTAAATACTTTGGACCCAAAACTGGTTAGACATATCGACCAGGCATTGGACTATGAAAAGAGTATGTTTGTCGTCTCAAGCAAGTCGGGTTCGACACTTGAAACATTGCTCGTGTTTAGATATTTCGCACAACGATTTTCTGAGGCTATTGGGGATTTCAATGGAGATCATTTCATTGCCATCACTGATAATAAGACAGGACTTGAGGATATCGCGACATCACGAAAATTTCAGAAAGTGATTCCCGGAAGACGTGGCATTGGAGGCAGGTTCTCGTCGATTTCAGTGTTTGGGCAAGTGCCAGCTTGCGTGTTGGGCCTAGATCTGAGTTCATTGGCAAGGAATGCGAAAAATATTCGCGAGAGATGCCGTGCGGATGTTCCTCCAATGCAAAATGATGGACTCTCTTTAGGCTTAGTTCTTGCGGCCGCAGTAGAAACGGGTCGGGATAAAATTACGTTTGTGATCTCTCCTCGGTTCTCACGGTTTGGTGACTGGGTAGAGCAGCTACTAGCAGAATCGACAGGCAAGAGCGAAAAAGGTGTCATTCCGATAACGTCCGAGAGATTGGGCGATGAGGCGGTTTACGGTAATGACAGAATCTTCATTTATATGCGGGACTCACAATCTCCTGATGGAACGCAGGATGCTGGAGTTGAGCGCCTTAAAGAGGCGAAATGGCCACTGGTTCAGGTGGACATCAAAGATCCATACGAATTAGCAGGAGAGTTCTTTCGATGGCAATTTGCTACGGTGGTACTTGCGAGCGTTCTGAAGATTAATCCTTTTACTCAACCCGATGTTGAGGCAAGTAAAGTCGAGGCCCAACGGATGCTTCAGCCGTGCGCCCCATTTAGGTCCGTAGAGGGCAAGAAAGCACTGTTTAATGGAGCACCACGAATCCTAATCAGCGAAGACCTAGATGGGGAGACACATAAGAGGCAGGAATGGATAGGCCAGATAAAGAAATTTTTATCATGTTTTAATAAGGGTGACTATCTTGTCTTTTTAGCGTTTGTTGAGTGTGAAGGGAAGGTCAGAACATTACTATCAGAAATTCAGCACGGGTGCCGAGATGGTTTACAGATTTCCACGAGCTTAGTGTTTGGTCCGCAATATCTTCACTCTACTGGACAGATGCACAAAGGGGGAAAGAATACTGGTGTTTTTATTCAAATCACCTGTGATGATGACTCGGACATTCCTGTGGCCGGATATGAATACACGTTTGGGACGGTCAGGCGGGCACAAGCAGCATCTGATCTCAAAATATTACAAGCAAAAGGACGTCGGATATTACATGTTCATATCGCGGGTGACTTGCTCAGGGGTGTAAAGCTATTGAGCCGCGTCTTTAATTCGGTTGTAAAGCCGGAAATGATGAGCTAGAAGGTTCTAGGTTCCTTTCCAGTCTGGTTTTTCTTTTTTAAAAAAAGCAGTCACTGCGTTTTGAAAATCCTGACTTGCATAGCAGGAGGTCACGAGATCGTGTCCCTTCTCTGGTGGGAGGCGACGGGATGCTTGGATTCGGTTAAGCATTATCTTTGTTGCCCTTATGGTAAGAGGAGCGTTTTGTGAGATCGCCATTGCTGTAGCGCGGACAACCTCAGCGATGACTTTTGATTCGACAACCTTATTTATGAGACCTGCGGAGAGAGCTTCGTCGGCGGTTAATAGTCGGCCTGTGAACATAAGTTCTTTTAAACGGGTCGGGCCTATAAGGTCAAGAAATCTTGAATAGTTTGCAATAGAAAGACAATTTCCAAGTGTTCGCGCAATAGGTACGCCAAGGCGTGCTTTTGGGGTGCAGATGCGAAGATCGCAGGCGGCGGCAATAGCGCAGCCACCTCCAGCGGCAACCCCTTCAATTTGAGCAATTGTAGGAATATTGAGAGTCTCGAGACTGTCTATAATGGTGTCGAGTTTTTGCTCGTACTCAATTCCAGCTTTTGGTGACGAGAATTCTTTGAAGTGTGCTATGTCAGTTCCAGACACGAAGGCATTCGGTGTGGAGGATTTTAATATCAGCACGCAAATATCTCTGTTGGCTTCGGCTTCATGTCCATATCTGAGAAGCCCGTTGTACATATCCCACGACATCGCATTTCGTGCTTCTGGGCGATTAAATGTTATAAAAGCTAGAGGGGGCGCTTTTTCGAAAAGAATCTGTTCAGCGGACACGATAAGCTTCTCCTTGGTCTAGAAAGTATTAAATCAGTGAAAGGTTACTATGCAACAAGCGTTAAGCGGTATTCGAGTCCTTGATATCACCCAGGTTATGGCTGGGCCATACTGCACAATGTTACTGTGCGATATGGGTGCAGACGTAGTAAAGATTGAGTCCCCTACAGGGGATTCAACTCGGAGGATGGCTGGTTCCCTGGGAGAGGACAGTCCTGCATTTAATGCGGTAAATCGAGGGAAACGATCTTTAGTCGTGGATATTAAGAAGGAAAGAGGTCAGGAATTAGTAAAAAGACTCGCTGGAACGGCTGATGTACTCGTAGAGAACTTTCGGCCAGGTGTGATGAAGCGATGTGGTCTCGATTACGCAGCGCTATCGAATTTAAATCCTCGATTGATTTACGCTTCCATATCTGGGTACGGACAGACAGGACCTTATTGTGCTAAAGGTGGTTTTGATCTTGTGGCTCAAGGGATGTCTGGGATTATGTCAGTGACTGGCGAGGAGGGGCGGCCCCCAGTAAAATCTGGCATTCCTGTTACTGATTTGGGTGCGGGACTCCTTGCGTTGAGTGCGATTTTGGCTGCGCTTATCTATCGAAATAAAACGGGGGTTGGTCAGTATATCGACACGTCGTTGCTTGAGGCAGGTATAGCGCTGTCAGTCTGGGAAGCGACCGAGTATTTGTCTACCGGTGTGGCGCCTAAGCCTTTAGGATCAGCGCATAGAATGAGTGCTCCCTATCAGGCGCTACAGTGTAGTGATGGCTATGTAACAGTCGGAGCAGCTAATGATGGTCTGTTTCAGGTTTTATGCAACGTTTTAGGACATCCCGATTGGATAAACGATCCTCGTTTCGAAGATGATTCGGCGCGAGTGAAAAACCATCTTGAACTAGCTCAGTGCATTGAGGCAGTGACGCTGGGAGAAACGAAGTCGTACTGGCTGGACAAATTTGAGAAAAACGGCATTCCTTCGGGTCCAATAAATTCATATTCAGAAAGTCTGTCGGACGAACACATTCTTAATCGGGATATGGTCGTCGAGACCCAACATCCGACTCTTGGCACGATCAAAACTTTGGGTGCCCCAGTAAAAATGTCTAAGACGCCTTTTCGAACTGGGCGTCCAGCTCCAGTGCTGGGTCAAGACACCGAGAGTGTTTTACAAGAGGCGGGTTATCGATCTGATGAAGTGGCCGAACTTAGAAAAGATAAAGTTGTCCGATTAGCTGCAAAGTGTAGGAATTACCGGCGATGAAACTTGACGAGCGTTCTGTCAATGTCTGTTATCTTTGGGCGACCCGAGGCGGCCATACTGCGGGCGAGTTCGTTGTAGAGCAATTCGAGAACCGCCTGAACGCCGGATGCTCCATAGGAGGCGAGGCCCCACATGATTGGCCGGCCAAGGAGGACGGCTTGGGCACCGAGTGCAAGTGCCTTCAAGACATCAGAACCACGTCGAAAATTTCCATCAACTAGGATTGGGAGAGCCCCATTAATCGATTTCGCGATGGCAGGCAATGAATTAATGACATGGAGTTTTTGCAATGCTTTCTCACGGTTGTGAGATGACAAAATGATCCCGGAAAACTTTCGCTCTACTGCTGTTTCCGCTTCTCGTCGGCTAAGGATACCTTTCAGTACGACTGGTCCTTCGAACTCGTTCTTAATAGCACAGACTCGGTCCCAGTGTTGGGGACTGATTTCTGAGACTTTATCGCCCTCCCGTTCTCCAAAAGTTATACATAGCACCGCAGCTCTAATGCTTTTTGCAGCCGTGATACCGACTGATGTACTAGTTTTATCGCCTGCATAGACTTGGAACCAGGTCTCGGGGTTAATCGTGGTGGGTAGCTCGTGCACAGGGACACTGGCATCAGAAGACAGAATAACCGTGGCTTTCGCCTGCCCTGCACCATGAAGCGTGGCGATCTCTCCGTCAGCGTGAAAGCGTTTCTGCTGCGCGATTGGTCCAACGATGATTGGGGCAAAGAGGGGCTTTCCGAATAGCTGGATGGATAAATCAAGATCCATAGCATTAACCATGAGCCTCTGTCTGAAGGTCATGTGGTCGAAATGTTTTGTTGAAGGGTCTGTGATGGTGTCGTGGGTTGTCCTGCTGAGCACCTCTCGTGCGATATCTTCAAACTCAGAAAGGTTTACCAATTCTTCTGAAGGAGGAAGATTCGCAGCTGAGTCTTGAGTGATTATCGAGGGCATTCACTTTGTCCTAAATAAATTTCGTGGTGACGACCGTGTCATCGATCTCGTCTAACGTCCGGCATCCAATCGTCGACATTGTCTGTATTAGTTCCGTTTGAAGGATATCTAATACACGATGTGCTCCATCAACGCCGAACGCCCCCAAGCCCCAACGTGGAACCCGGCCCAAACAGACAGCGGTCGCACCTAAAGCGAGCGCTTTTACGACATCGGTGCCTCGTCTGAAACCACTATCGATAAGCACTGGAACGCGCCCACCGACTCCGGCGACTACTTCCTGTAGCACCTCTAACGTGGAGGGACCATAGTCGAGAGCTCGACCTCCGTGGTTTGAAACAACTATACCGTCGAAACCGATGTCAAGGCATCGTCTTGCCCCTTCGGCTGTCAAAATACCCTTGGCAAGGACAGGAACGGAGATCATCGGACGAATGTCATCAAGATACTGCCAGTCGTACCAGAGTCGTCCAGAACGAACGCCATAGGGGTTGTCTGCTTCGTTTAGTGAGGGAGGCTGGGCACTGCGAGGAGCCCCTCCGAGATGGCGGTTATGAAGTGCGCGCTCGTAAGAAGACGCCTGTTGGTCGATGGTAACCACAACTGCCGAGGCGCCTGCTGTTTGAACATCAGCTAAGATTTGTTCACTTAGCACGCGATCCGGCCTGGGATAAAACTGAAACCAGAGTGGACCATGCGATGCTTTGGCGATTCGATCAAATGGAAAGCTGGAGGCGTGGCTGACTATCATGGTTTGATTAGCTCGTGTGGCAGCTTCATACATGGCAAGCTCCCCATCTGAATGCAGCGGACGCTGTCGAGCAGTGGGGGCCAACATAAGCGGTGTCGAGAGAGCGTTTCCAAAAAGAGTTAAGGATGTATTTATGGAATTTTTGCTGATTGAACGCCGTTCCTTTAATTTAACCCAATCGAATGCGTCTCGATTTCGACGCAGGGTAAACTCTGAATCAGTGCCGTGGGCGGTGTAGTCATAAACGGCTCTCGGGACATTCGCTCTGAACACAGGTTCAAAATCCCAAGGGGTGAGCATTTCTGAAAATCCAGGCACTCGATGATGAAGTGAGAGTGGGGATGGGTCCTGTTGAGCTCGTAGCAAGGGCGAAGCTGCGAGAAAACTTGCAAGCCCGAGAAGGGCTTCGCGGCGGCTTACAGGGCTGAGAATTGAGCGATCCGTACTCATCGCATAGCTTCCTTACTTTTATCGGTTGTTAAAATTGTACAGCTAAACTACCGCACAGCTTAATCGATAATGGCTTGATGAATTAATGCTCTCACTTTCCCATGGTCGTCAATATTTCTGGCTGGGATGAGTTGAGTGAGATAGACGACTACCATTTCTTCCACGGGATCAACCCAGTATACGGAATGATAGGCTCCGGCCCACGCGAATTCCCCAACGGATGCTGGCAGGCCTAAGGCGGACGGATTCTCAACTATTGAGAAACCAAGGCCAAAGCCATGCCCCTCGGAAAAGAGTGAGCCCATCGGGCTTCGCTCCACATTGCCTACGTGGTCAACAATCATGAGATCAACAGATTTCCGACTTAAAATTCTGGCACCATTAAACTCGCCTTTGTTTAGTAACATCTGAAGGAAGGTCGCGTAATCACCAGCTGTAGACAAAAGACCAGCTCCACCAGAAAAACTTTTTTGCGGGCCATCAATATATCTCCCTTGGCCAACCATGTGTCCGGGGGAGGGCGACCGGTCGATTCCGCCCTCATCCTTTGATGAGTAGACCGTTGCAAGTCGATTTATTTTGTCTTTTGGTAAAAAGAAATGAGTGTTGTCCATTCCAAGTGGCCCAAAAATTCGATCTTCAAGAAAATCAGCAAGAGTCTGATTTGCAATTTTCTCAATCATGGCGCCCAGGATGTCTGTATTGAAACCGTAAATCCATTTTTCACCAGGATGTGCGTCAAGAGGAAGGGCGGCAAGGCGTGACATTACATCGCCGACGGTTTCATCTCGGTTAGCGAAATACCAGCCGGTTATGCCCGCTTCATCCCATGCCTCACCCGCTGGTCCACTTCCATAGCTGATGCCTGCAGTGTGCGTTAGGAGTTGCTGGATTGTAATAGGTCGACGCGCTGAAACGACATCATAGCCTCCATTATCATTTGGCTGAGCGACAGTAGTCTCCAAGAATTCTGGAAGATATTTGCCGATTGGGTCAGTGATTAAGAGTTTTCCCTCTTCCTGGAGGATCATTACACCTACACTTACGAGAGCTTTGGTTTGTGAGGCGATTCTGAAAATAGAATCGGTCTTCATCGGATCGTTTGCCTCTATGTCTCGTTTTCCAACTGCCTCGAGGTAGGCAATTTTTCCGCGTCTTGCAACAATAGTGACTGCACCTGCCAGGCGTTCTTCGTCAACATATGCCTGTAATGTCTCGGTGAGGCGATTTAAACGGTCTGAAGACATGCCTACTGACTCAGGTTCCGCGATCGATAGGCTTTGGGCTTGGAGAGGAGATCCGACTAACAAAAATGTTAAAACTAGACTTAGTGCAAAAATACGTTTCATCATGAGCAATCCTCAATAATCGTAGGCGCCTGTTGCAGGCGCTCAGGAGACAATATTTCTGGGTGAATCCTATGCCTTCTAGGAAGAGTACGCAATAGTGCATGTGCAGCAGCGTTCTCTTTTGATTGGGTTTTCTGGGCTGTTAGATATTTGTTGAGAGCCTGTGACTGTGATGCATCTCGAACCGTTGCGAGGATTGGAAGCGATTGGTCGTCAGACTAAAAGATGGTCCATGAAAATCGTTAGCTCCACGTTAGGCTGCGTAAGAAACGTTTGCAGGGTAATAACTTATATTGGTGCAGAGATTAATTCCAGGAATGATGAGATGAGCGTGACGTCAGGTATTACCTTTCGGGGCAGTGTTTGGGATGTGTGGAGTGCGGGTTTTATGAAAGGAATCCTGTGGTCTCTGACAGGAATTGGAATTCCAGTGGCAGTATCCGTCCTCTTTAGATGGATCGCGAGAAATCTTGATTTTCCCGATGGGACTCGTTTAACGCTTCGACTCTCTGCCCTCCATCTTTATCCGGCAATTGGGGTAGCCTTTGTTCTTGATGTGGCTCCGAGGTTGTTTCCAGAGGCTTCAGACGGATCGACGTTTTGGTTTCCTGCCGTTTATCTTCTCGTGGCGCCCTTTATTTATGGAGCCTGTGGGTGGTTTGTTGGTAGAAAGATTTTTGAGGGCCTAAAGGGAAGTGATGGCACAGGATTCGCTTTTACGGCCTCTCCAGTCGCGTGCGGGTTATGGACCGTTGGCTTGGCATTATCGTTTTTGTCGCTTGTGTGGTGGCCATGGGTGTTAGCGAGGTACTTTAGATGGTTCGCTACGAAAATCAGAAACGACAAAAAAGCATTTGCTTTTAACGGTAAAGGATTTGATCTTTTGTGGCGAGGCCTCTTGGTGGCAATTGGTTTCGGTTTAGTCGTTCCGGCAATTTGGGTAAATATATGGATTCAGCGGTGGTTTTTTAGCCAAATAACCGTTTCTGAGAAATAAAGATTCTTGTGTCCAAAAAAAGAGAGGGGCACATGTTTTGTGCCTCCTCTTTTAATGCCGTTGGTTGCTCGCTATTCGTGTGGTGAGTATCGAAAGTGAATGCTAGAAATTTCGTCCAGCCTCGCCATGAAGCGCTTCGTCTAATCCTTGTTCCTCTTCGTCATCTGAAACACGGAGGCCGAGAGTGCCATCCACAAGTTTTGCGATTACGAAAGTGAGTGCACCGCAGTAGACGATGGTTGCGGCAGCGCCAAGAAACTGCAAGTAGAGCTGGTTCCCGATGCCACCACCGAGGCCAGTGCCACCGAAGGCTTCAGCAGTGAAGACCCCTGTAAGAATAGCTCCGACGAAGCCACCAACTCCGTGGACGCCGAACACGTCAAGCGAGTCATCGTAGCCCATAGCTTTTTTAAGGGAGGTGGAGGCCCAAAAACAAAGTAATCCAGATGCGAGACCTATTCCAATAGCGCCAAGAGGGCCCACTGATCCGGAAGCCGGTGTGATGGCCACGAGACCAGCGACGGCTCCGGTTGCGATGCCAACGATTGAGGGTTTTCCGTTTTTCATCCAGTCGAGGGCCATCCATGTCATTGCGGCCATTGCGGTCGCAATGTGGGTCACAGCCATCGCCATGCCGGCTACGCCATCTGCGGCAAGCTCGCTACCTGCATTAAATCCAAACCAGCCGACCCATAGCATTGAGGTCCCAACGACCGTGAGTACAAGGCTGTTTGGTGGCATCTCGATCTGTCCGTATCCCTTGCGGGGTCCTAGCATGATACAGAGGACAAGGGCAGCGATACCGGCATTGATGTGGACAACAGTACCGCCCGCAAAGTCAAGAACTCCCATGTCGCCAAGCCATCCGCCACCCCAGACCCAGTGTGCGACAGGTGCGTACACGATTGTGAGCCAGAGAGCGGTGAAGAGCAGCATTGATGAAAATTTCATTCTTCCGGCGAAGGCTCCCACGATGAGGGCTGGCGTAATGATAGCGAAGGTGCCCTGGAACATTTGAAAGACGGATTCAGGGATGGTTCCACTGACGGAGTCTACGGAAATGTTTGAAAGAAGGATGTTTCCTGATCCAATAAATGAATTCAGACTTCCTCCGTCGCCGAAAGCCAGTCCGTACAGGTAAAGGGTCCAAAGTAGGGTTGCCATGCAAGTAATGGCAAAACACTGCATCATGACCGATAAGACATTCTTTGCTCTCACAAGACCAGCGTAGAAAAGCGAGAGACCTGGGATGGTCATGAATAGAACAAGAAGGCTAGAGGTGAGCATCCATGCTGTGTCACCTGTGTCTAAACCCTCTTGAGCCTTTACAGTTGATGGAAGCAGTGCCATTCCCCCAAAGATCCAGGCAATGAGAAAACTCTTACTCCTGAGCAGTGTCATGAAAGTGGTCCTTTCTTGTTGCTATGGTTTAAATCTAAAGAGTCATCTTTTCAAGTTAGCCTTATTTAAGAATGCAAAATACATGCCAATCTAGAGCCTCAATAAAATTACGGAAATGGCTGAAGAATATGAAATATTTTCAGAATGGCAAAATAATAAATGGAATTAAAAGACGAAATTGTAATATTTCAAAGTCTTGCCTACATTATTGTATTTTAGAACTTTATTTCATCACAGGTCTGGATTCATCGTCATGAAGAATGTTTACTGGGCTTGCAACGAGGGATTCAATTGATTAAAGCCCTTACGAGACAACTAATGTAAAGGTATTATTTTTTGGAGTGTTTTCAGTAATAGGATGGTGGCGGGGGCAGGATTTGAACCTGCGACCTGCGGGTTATGAGCCCGCCGAGCTACCAGACTGCTCCACCCCGCATCGATAAATTCAGTTGTTCAAGAGATGAATTATAGCATGAACCGCAATAGCTTATGATGTGACCACGAGTTAGGCATGGTTACTCGGCAGTGTAATGTGCGCGATGAGTCCTTGGTGTGTCGGTGACGACAAAAACAAGTTCTCCGGGTTTGAGGAGGCCGAGTTCTCGACGAGCGACCTCTTCGATTGCAGAAACATCTGTTCGAAGACGAACCGATAATGCGCGAAGTCGATCATTTTCGGCCCGCAGGCGACTTACCTCGTAGTCGAGCCACTCGCTCTGGTGTTTTGCCTCGAAAGCATCAATGAATCCACGGTTCCCCGCAAAGGCGTTAACAATTAGAGCGCTACTGACAAGAACAAGTAGGATCTTCATCGTATGTCGACGAGGAGAGTGAACCGGAGCGCGTCGTTTTCTCGCATTCCGGTACATATTCGGTGGAATAACAGTGGTTATACTCACGAATATATATTCGGTAGAACTCTCGGTGGAGTTTAGACTTGTTTTAAGAAAAGTTTTTTGGAGGACTACGTGAAAGAGACATCCTGCGTAATGGTGTGCACGACACTGCCAACAACAGTTGACGCTACAGAGTTTGCTCGAGTGTTAGTTGAGCGACGACTAGCAGCGTGTGTCCAAATTCTAAAGCCCGTTAGGTCGGTCTATCGTTGGAAAGAAGACATTGAGTGCGAGATGGAACAACCGCTTCAGATGAAGACTACTACGAATAGGATTGATGAATTAGTCGATCAAATTCGTGGATTGCATCCGTATGAGGTTCCTGAGGTCTTAATCTTTGAAGCTGATGGAGGTAGTCGGGATTATCAGGAGTGGGTACAGAAAGAAACTGCCGCCGTAAAGAATCCGGTTTCAGATAAAGCGGAGGACAAAAAAACCTCCGATGAAGAGAAGAAAAAATAGAATAGCGGCTAGATCAAAATGGCTCTCAATTAAATCCCTGACACGGGCCCCAAAAAGTCTAAGGATTCCACCTACAAGAAAGAATCTGGCCGACCGGCCAATGAAACTGATCGCAAGAAATTGGAACAATGGCATACCGATTGCTCCCGATGCAATGGTGGCTACTTTAAAAGGAATCGGGGTAAAGGCTGCTCCTGCGAGAAACCACGGCCCCCATTGGTTGGCTAGCACTACGAAATGATCCCAGTGAGCTTGTGCTCCGTATAGGGTGATGATTGGGTCACCTAGAACGGGCATTAATAGAGCCCCGATGGCATAGCCGATGGCCGCTCCCACGAGAGAGCCAACGGCGGTGACGGTGCTCGCACGAAGCCATTGCGAAGGCTGGAGCCCGACGATTGCGATTAATAGAACATCAGGAGGGATTGGAAAAAATGATGATTCAGCAATTGAAATTGCAAAAAGTGCGACCAAGGCCTTCGGGGTGTCAGCCCAATGGAGAGTCCAATCGTACAACTGCCGCAAAGATTGTCGGAATAATTTCAGCACAATAATTTCTTTGAAGACAATTATACGATTATGGCATTCTGCTTGTGTGTCGATTCCTTGAAGAAGATATTATTGCTGAGGGCGAAGAAACGAGACGCTCTCGCAGGTTGAAGGTTTTTGCTGGCTTAAAGCGAAGAAAAATTTTTGTTCAAGTTATGGATACAAAAAAGAAAGTTTCAGTCATTTTTACTACGCAGTCCAGAGTTGAAGCAGATGTTGTGAGTGGATTTTTGGCGAGTTGCGGATATGACGTGAGCCTCTCATCGGATTTTCCCCACTACGTGTTTCCTATTTCAACGGGACTGGCTGGTAGTGAATTTAGAGTATGTGTGTCTGGAGATCAGGCGGTTAAGGCGAAGACTGAATTAGAACTTCGAAAAGATCGCATCGGTGCTGACGTGAGGCGAAGAGATGAGGGTCTCCAATCGCTGGAAGAGAAGATTGGTTACGCCTTTAAAGATAGAGAGTTGCTCGAACAGGCGCTTACACATAGCTCGAGGGCTAATGAGGATGGCACAGGTAGTCTTTCTGATAATGAATCACTCGAATTTCTCGGTGATGCTGTTCTCGGGTTTCTAATCTCGGTGTGGCTCTTTGAAGAGTTCCCCCAATTTACGGAAGGTGAAAAGTCCAAGGTGAAGGCCAGATTAGTGTCTGGAAAGACTTTAAGTATGCTGGGCGCTCGTTTGTCAATTGGCGAGCATTTGCTTCTTGGGAAGGGTGAAGAGAAACTCGGAGGCCGTCGAAATAATTCGTTGATCGAGAATGCTTATGAAGCGGTCATTGCCGCAATCTATCTTGATGGAGGAATGTCAAAATGTCGTCAGTTTGTGCGCGAACAGTTTTTTGAGAACCTGACGGACGTTGCTGCGGGTGATGGTGACCGTGGGGTGGCAACGGATTTCAAGTCGCTTCTCCAGGAGCATCTTCAAGCAATTGGAAAATCCGTTCCAAGTTATATTGTGGTCGGGTCAACGGGGCCGGCGCATCAAAAAAGTTTCGACATTGAATTACGGCTTGACGATCGGGTGCTAGCAGCCGAAAAAGCTTCTACAAAAAAAGAGGCGGAACAAAAATGCGCTGCCACGGCCCTTCGGTATCTGGAGCAAGAAAATGATTAATCAATTTCGATAATGCTCCATTCGCGAGGTGCTGCTGAGTTCTGGGGTAAGGTTTCTGGGATTTCCTTTTCTGTAGCTTCCATAAACGGCAGACGAGAGACTGCATATTCCTGAGCTTCTCGAGAAAGCTCGAATTCACTCGGTGGTTCTGGACGCGAATGTAAGTTCACCCAGAGACAGAGAAGCGGATCTTGAAATCGGTAACGTTTTTGTTTTATCTCAATCAGGTCTACATCTTCCAGCCACGAGAGGTAGTCTTTTGTTGAGCCAGGTGTTCGTCCCAACCGATGGGCTATTTCGGTCAGATTGAGCATGTCCTCCTCGGAGAGCACCTGTAAAATTGCTTTCAGGGCACCATAACCTCTAGCCCGTCCCAGACGGCGTTCATAAGAAATGCGGCAGAGCTGGCTTAAAGGCGCTCCCGTGACGAGTTGAGATGCTAATGTACTGACAGGGTCTCCGCCTTCAGCCCCTTCCATCGCTGAAAGGGCCTCAGATAGGGTCCGAACGTAAGAAGGGCGTCCATCAGCCAAGACCAGTAGAATTTTCGAGAGTTCATCGCGCTCACTATCGGTTCGTCCTACTCCTAGTTGCAGTAGATGTTGAGAGGTTTCCGTAACTGTAAGTGGCGGAACTTCGATAATTGAGATGTGGTCCGTATATTTTTCAAGCAATTTCGTGGCGCGTTTTGAATATCGCGTTGAAAAAACGAATCTATTCTCGCTCTCGGTCACAGCATTCAGCAGTTCGGGAAGTGCGTGCCGTATGCCGGGAAAACTTTCGAACATTTTAAGTTCAAAAAACTCGTCAACAAGAAAAGTAGCGGGGTCACCGTTTGGTAAGCGGCAATCACAAAGGAATTGTAAAAGATTGTCAAACGCTATTCTTGCCGTTGATGATGAAGAGTTTGATGTTTTGGTCTGACGGAGTGAGTAGGGAGATCTTTCTTGAATGGCCGACCAGAAACTCTCTGGGGTAGAAGCCGATCTCTCGACATCAATATATTGATTTGCGGTCGAGTCAAGAGAGTTTGAGACCTGGTGTAACAAGTTTGTCTTTCCACTCCCACAACCGCCGATCAAAATAGGAATACGCGAAGGCGTGGCATGCGTCACGTTAATTATTTGGCGTTCGAGTGGGTCTCGTTCTGTGGCCGAGTCAAGCATTGTAAAAATTTAATTTGATGAGTACTTTTAATTTTTTATAAATGATTCAAGTTGAGAGTTATAGACATTATGGAAGGCCGAGGACGTTGTCAATTGTATTTGTCGGCCTGTAAAAAAAAAGAATTCTTTCTTGACATCAGAGCGAAAAGTTTGTTGAGGGGAGGGGAGCGATTAGTGCAGGTGAATCCTCAAGAGCTGATATCGCAGCTCGGTCTTCTGGTATTATCGAGTTAAATGGAATTGTGTAAATGAAGAAATCTAACTTGGCTGTTGTGGGAACTCAGTGGGGCGATGAAGGTAAAGGAAAAATCGTTGACTTGTTGACACCCTCCTTTTCTTTGGTGGCACGGTATCAAGGTGGCCACAATGCAGGTCACACGGTGTTCATTAAAGAGAAGAAATTTGTGCTTCATTTAATTCCTTCTGGAATACTGCATGAAGATGTTAGATGTGTTGTCGGCAATGGTGTGGTGATTGATCCGATAGCGTTGTTTAATGAAATTGACGAACTTGAAAATAAGGGAATCAGCACCTCTGGCAGATTGTTTGTTAGTGATAGAGCTCATCTAATTCTTCCGTATCATCGGGATATCGAGGCTTCTGCAGAAATGGTTCGGGGACGCAGGAAAATTGGTACTACGTCACGAGGAATCGGACCGAGCTATGAGGATAAAAGTGGCCGGAGAGGGCTACGGATTATTGATTTAGTAGAGGGTGCTAATGATGGGCTTATCGGAGATATTGTCAGGGAAAATGTCGAGCGTAGGAATAGGATTGTCGATGGCCAGTCAATGGATTGGCAAAAGGTTTTAGGTGATTTATTGCACTTTAAATCTAGAGTTTCACCCCTTACCTGCAATGTTTCGAAGTTGTTAGCGGATGCGTCATCACAGGGTAAAGCCATTCTTTTTGAAGGGGCACAAGGGGCAATGCTCGATGTGGACCATGGCACTTATCCCTTCGTGAGTTCATCGAATGGAACCCTTGGCGGAGTATGTACTGGGCTTGGAGTTCCTCCACGGATGATTCACGGGGTACTGGGGATCACGAAGGCTTATACGACGCGGGTCGGGGAGGGTCCCTTTCCAACTGAAGAGACAGGTTCGTTTGGTGAGTCATTGCGTGAGAAAGGCGAAGAATTTGGAGCGTCTACGGGGAGGCCTCGAAGATGTGGGTGGTTTGATTCAGTAGTCGTCCGTCATGCAGCACGAGTAAATGGATTAGATGGTTTGGCTCTTACGAAGCTTGATGTGTTAGACGGAATGTCCGAGATTAAATTGTGTACTGGTTATGACTACAAGGGTGAGCTCCTTTCAGAGTTTCCAGCGAATGCGGAGACTCTCAGACACTGTTCTCCAAAATACAAAAGCATAAAAGGATGGGCGGGTTCGACTAGGGGTGTAACGGTTTTTGACCGACTGCCAAAAGAAGCGAAGACATTCATTGCTGCGATTGAGGACGCTGTTGATGTCCCGGTGGCGATTGTATCTACAGGCGCGGAGAGAGA
>CEUS01284512.1_pt1 | contig 24424 bp, 11 predicted proteins | sample 427031 | NCBI WGS metagenome assembly CEUS01 (sample SAMEA2622837, study PRJEB7988) | marine metagenome | biome: marine biome (ENVO:00000447); feature: marine epipelagic mixed layer (ENVO:xxxxxxxxx); material: "saline water (ENVO:00002010), including plankton (ENVO:xxxxxxxx)" | depth 140 m | reverse complement strand
CACTATCATCACTCAAGATAACTTGAATATGTTTACCAGAATTAACTTCATTACCCATTTCTTCAAAAATATCAAAAGACAAATCATTTCTAATAAATGATTTATCATTATATGTTGTATTGTTTGAATTAGACCAAAATGGTCTTAATAACCATTCGGAATTAAATTTATTGGTATCTACCAAATTTAATTCATCTTGTAATACAATCTTTATTTCACTTTTACCTATACCACTTTTTTGAACAGTATTTATATCACCGACAATATAAGGTATATCTTGCATGGAATTTAATTCTTCCACACCTTTTTTATACAATTTTATTTCTGAAGCATTTATTTCCAATATAGGTAAATAACTTGTTTCAAAATTACCATTATAATTAAAGAAATCTACTACACCAGTATATGTTGGTATATCCGTATTTGATTCTATTAAAATATTTCTAACAACATAATCTTCTACAACAATACCATTGTTTTCAATATAAAAATAATATTGTATTTGATCACCAATCGATATATCAGTATTATTTATTACTAAATTTATACCATAAATACCATTACCTTCATCTAATAATTCATATGCTTCTAAAGAACTTTCTTCACCATTTATATTTAATATTTTAAAATAAAAATTAGTATCTGTAATATAATCAATAGGGAATAAATTTTCATATTCAGAATTAAATCCAATGTCACCTATATTATTAACATTTAATTCAACTATAAACATACCATTACCATTATCATAATGAATATCACTATAAGTACAAGTACCATCATTGACAGTAGCATTAAAACTAAAGTTTTGTGCGTTTACATCTGTACAACCATATATAGTACCAGGTTGTGGTATATCTTCTGTAAAAGGTTCAGATTGATACCCATCTACATCACCAGTTGATAACCAATTTTGTCCTTGAAATGAACCAACAAATAGTGGATATATTTTAGGATCTTCTATATTAAATTGTTGTTGTTGATTTGGATTTATACCATAATTCAGATCATCCCCAGATAAATCATCTGGATCTATTATATTATCATGACCAAATATTTCAGCATATTCCAAACACCAATATGTACCAGAATCTCCATCATAACCACCACCTAAATCAATATCAAAATCTCTATCCAAATAATATAATTCAGGACCATCTATATTACAACCACAACCCACATCAAGATATCCTTCCAACTTTCCAGTTTCACCATCATAACACCCACCACAAGAATCATCTAAAGCTGTACCACCTTCAACAAAATTACAATCATATGCATAGTCAACTTCTTTTATAGTAAAGAAATTCAATACATCAGCACCATCGTTAGATGAAGCATTAGATATTAAATCAGGTACAAATATAACATAAACATTTTCTTGACGTATATCATTTAAAATTGGAGATCCTATAAAAAATTCATGTTGTATCGATTCGCCATTACATTCTTCATTTTCGCATTCATGTACAAGATAATTATCACCACCATCATTTTTATAAATTGAATTATCTTTCAACCATTCATGTAATTCAAAATCTGTCCTGTATGGGAAATTTTGTATAAAATCATTTTCAAAATTATATTCTTCAATTATATAAAAATATTTCTTTCCTATTTCACTACTATTTAACCAATTACTATCAAAAATCTCTAAATCCATCATATATTTATAATGATGTAACATTTTAATTTTTTGATATAAATAAGATAATTTTGAATTAGTAAATGGTATATTTAATCTATCACCAGTTAGTGATAATTGATTGTTAATATCATCGGATATTAAATGCCAACCATCAAATACACCAATATTAGGGTAAGATGTTATTGATATACTGTCATCTTCTGTAAATTGACAATAGGGTATAAGACCACATTGTTGATCATTATATTCACAAGAAGTATTATCATATAAATATATTGGGGGTTCTAATGTCCAATTACCAGTTCCACAAAAACCATTATCACATTCATAATTGTCTGCATTTGGATTTGAACAACCATAAATTATATCACCACAAACATCAACATTAGGCATTATATTAATATCAAAATAATAATTAGAATATTGTTCATCATCACATCTATAATATGGACCTTCGTTGTCACCAAAATACCAACCAAAGGGACAAGATCCACATATATTTTCCAAAAATAACATTTCACCTTCTACTAAACTTTCCTTCCAACAACTATTATAATACAAACAACTTCCATCATCTACCACACTCATAATGTTATAATTACAAGCCGTGTCATCTGTACAACCACCACAGTTTGAATTGTTTCCACCACATATTCCACAATCATCAAAATAATTTATACCACATAAACAATTATCAGGGTTAGATTCAGTACCCAATAAAACATTTAAAGTCCATGGAGTATATAAATCAGTGTTCCAACCTTCACCTGGATCACCACATTGAGAAATTACTTCTAATCCACAATTATCATCTAATCCCAATTCCTCACATGTAAAATCACAACCCAAACCATCATTATCTTCATCATAATACCAATCTTGTGTTTCTGGTGATGTTATATATTGATATTTATACAAATCTCCTTGTTGTTCCGTATTCAATGCTCCTAACCAAATACAACCTTCAGTATTTCCACATTGTTCTACATTATAAATACTTCTACAACCTTGTCTTCCCCAACAATCATAATTAAATTCTCCAAGATCGGGTGTAGGTGAATTTTCAATATTATATTTAACATGAGGACATCTATCACAATATTTATAACCATCATCAATACCATCAATAACACAAATACCACATTCGTCACTATAAGTGATGTTGTCATAATCATTTTCTTTAAGGCCCATACAATCAAAACACGATTTATATTGATATTGTTCTCTATTCCATGTATAACATTGTTCATAAATACCATCAGGATCAAAATGTCCTGTAATAGGTGTTGTACCATCAGCTGATATTTGAGGTACTGGTGGTACTTCTCCTTCAATACAAGGTCCTTGACAAAAACCACAATCATCTAATACAGCTGCATTTGGATCTTCATCACAATTTCCATCCTGACAATAATAACCAGAACAATCAAAATTATCGAGAATTATACTTGTTTCGTCAGTAATATATCCATTAGCAACACCATAATCATAATTAACCAATTTTAAATTTTCAAGTTTTTTAGTATTCACACTAGGAACACCATCTTCATCCCAATCACTTACTACTATTAACCAGGTAGTTTCATCACCAGCATATGTAGATGTAGTATAAAAATATGGACTACCATCTTCAAATGTATTTGAACTTTGTATATAATTTCCAGTTTCTGTAACTTTAATTTTATGAATATAAGGTAATGTTCCATCATTTAAATGATCTAAAATTTGATTAACACCATAAGTACCTTCTTCATTAGTACCATACTGATTTACATCATATGCATATTTACATTCATTATTCACATCATAATTACTTGTTTCTGATATAGTATTCATAGTTGGTGTATCAACAATAAACATATATAAAGGTGTGTCTAAATGGTCTATACCAACAAGTGATTGATCATAATTAAATTCAAATTTATATATATTAAATGCATTTATAGGAATTTCTCTGTAAATATACATTCTATTCCAAATATTTTCACCCGTAATTTCAGTAGTTCCACAATTTTGATTACTGAAATTACCATTTTGAATTTGAAGTGTACCACCATCATCAGGATTTATAATGATGTTAACCGGACTTAAACCTTCCAATTCATTATCTACATAAGGTAATATATCCCAACCATGTCTAATAGCTTCATTGTCATATAAATTACCTTCAAAATATGTAAATTCACAATTTGGTATCAAACCACATAAGACATCAGGTTGACCATCTCCATCTAAATCATATATACAAGATCCATCATCTGTCACATTCCCTTCATAATAATTATATGCCGGAGTTGGATTAACTCCACCCCATATAGAGTCCGTACATCCTATTACATCTTGACCCAAACTAACATCTTTTGGTATCCAACCATCAGGACAATTAGATACAGGTACACAATCAAGACAATTACAATAGGGGTTATCAGGACATTCACTTACATCAAACTCATAAACATTACTACAACATTCATTCCACTGACTTTGGAAATTATCAAAATAAGGATGTTCAACATTATATTGATTACCACTAGTATCTTCATATATAACACCCATTTCTACAAATCCCGAATCACCTTCTTTAATTCCACCATCACATTCACGAATAACAATATCATTGTCACAATATCTATTACCATTTGGTCCACCAATAGTATCTTGACAACAAGTTATAAGTGATGCATCAAACCCACAACAATAAGTTTTTTCTTCTGTTATTCCTATATTATTTGGTATAGTAGGATATTCTTCACCATTATTAAAATCATAATAATCATCAAAATCAGTTGGGTTATAATTCAAAGTTTCTCCACCCATCACCCAATATGATTCGGAATAAAATGTTGGTATTATAGTACCATCTTGTCCTATATTTTCACAACCACAATCCAATGGTACAAAACAAGAATTTTCTTCACCCCAAACCCATCCTAAATCATAATTACAGTTACTTACATCACCACCAACAGGAATAGGTATGGTCGTACTATCCACAGAACAACCTTTACATAAATCATCATTTGCCATACATTGTGGGAAAAATGGATTTGTTATTTCATTGTAACCTTCTATTTCTTCATCAGAATAACATATATTAAATCCATAATATTTAGCCGTATTTACACCATAAAAATCATTACCATACCAAGCTTCTGGTTTTTCAAATGTAAACTTATAACCTAAACCATTACAGGTACTAGAAGGTATTGAACATTTTTCTTCTTCCCAACCTGCACCTTCACCCTCATTACTATTATTACATAAGTTATCATCATCGAATACTTCTGAACAAGCTGTCGGTAATGACAATATCAAATCAAATTTATCGTTACCATATTTAAAATCTATATCTTTAATTTCCAATGATAGTTCAAGACAATGACTTTGGAAAGCCGAAATTTGTTGGAATTGACATCCATATGATAATACTTCAGATAATAATACACTTTGATATTCTCTTATATCAATATATATTGGTTCTTGCATACCAACTTCTATTATACGTAATTCACTAGGATTAAAATATATTTCCAATTTATTATAATTTGCAAATGTTTCATCACCATTAATAACAATACTTGAATTTGCATATTGATCCAATCTATTATTACATGTACAATTACAATCCATTTGATCACCAAAATAATGATCATTTAATTGTAAATTATTTGCGTCACCAGGATTATATGGATTCCAATCCCAACTAATATCATCCATGTGTGTAATACATTCATCACGATTATTATTACCAGAATATTTATTTGTAAGTCCAGAATTTACAAATTGTCCATCACCCGCACTCCAATTAAGTCCTTCTACAGATTTACACACATAACAATCATCCCAATTTTCACCACCATTTGGTGCCACATTACATTGACCCATTTCAACATTGAAATCTGAACAACTAGATGGTGAATTAATTGGATTACATATATCACATATATCTATATCATAAAGTGATGTACAATTCCCTGCACAATCTTGTCCAAATTGAACAATATATTGATCATTAGAACCATAATTTATATAAAGATTATTACCACCTTGACCATCAGGATCAACACATTCACCACATACATTACAATATCTGGTTTCATCCCATGAATTACAATTATCACCTAGACAATTACCAGCACAATCCTTAGCCCAATTATATTCACAATATTGATCAAACTCTTGTAAAACATCTTCTGCTACACCATATCCATATAAATCTACATTTTGAAAACAACCATTATCTGAAGTGGTATCACCACCTACACAATTACCACAATCATCTATAAAAGCTTTACCAAAACAATCACCATTACAATCTTGACCAAAAAATCGTGAAATATTATCACTGGCGTACCAATATTCTGGACATGATGCATTTTGACCATCTAAACAATTTTCTATCAATGTATCATATCCTTCTATGTCAGATAAATAATCAGGAATAACACATATACCACAATCATTTATGTAAGCACCGTATAAGTCACTTCCATAACATGTACCTGCACAATCTTGACCTGGCCAAACTTCATAACCATATAGATTGCCGCCAGCTATTGATTTACCAAAAGCTGGTAGTATAAGTGGACAAAATGTATTATCAGTACCTTGTTCTAAAATCCATTCAAAACCATAATTATCAAATGTAGTTGCAAAAGATCCTTCAACACCAGATTCTTCTGCATCTGGTGGATATAAACATCTACCATTACCAACATCATCTCTTTCTTCTGGTGCTTGAGATGCTAATAAAGATGCACCTTCTGTTGAGCTAACCAATTTTTTATAATATGTATATGCAATACCATCACCATTTATTAAATTTTCATAATCACCGTTTTCACATAGTAATTCTTGCCCTTCTACGTTATCTGGTACACCAGATAAACAATTACCATTAATATTCGTTATATCCACACAATAATTACAACCCATTATGATCGTATTATTACCTTCACAAACACCCATACAATCCATAGCCCAATTTGCTGGACAATGTGACATAGATTGTTCGTTTTGTTCCCATGCTTCATCCCAACCAATTGAAGCTACATCATCAACACATCCTTGTTCTTCTTGATCCGTATCTTCACCTGTACAATATCCACAATCATCTACAACTGATGTACCAAAACATGCTCCTGCACAATCCATATTATTACATTGACCATAGTTAGCATGATCAGGATTAGAACAATTACCTTGTAATTGCACATAAACGGGAGGATCACCAGCATAACCATCACCATTACAGATACCACATTCATCAATCATATATTCATCTTCTACCGCATTAAAACATGTATCTTGTATATCAGTACCGTTTAAACAATAACACGATTCACCACCAGTACATGGATTAGAATATGATTCTCCATCAAATAAACAATCTTCCCATGTACCATCTTCTATTTCACATATCGATACAGCCAAAGAACCAGGACAAGAATTTACACCTATATCAAGTGAATCTCCAGTCAAACTATATGGTACTATATTACCACTATTAGTAGGTACATTACTACATCTACTTTTACCACCACAGTCTTCAAGAACTAAAGGATTTGATTTAGGACATTCAACTTCATCACCTTCACACCATGGTGCACCATGTGCCCAAAATGGGCAATATAAAGTACCAGTATCAGGATCACCAAATCCATCACCGTCAGAATCAATATACATAATTTGAGGTTCAGGGTTATATTCAACACAACCACAACCTTTATCAGAGTTATTTATATAATAATTATTCAGATAGGTTTCTCTATTAGATGCATACGAACCTGGCGCAATATCACACCTATCCAGTATTATATTTGCAACATCAGCTACATTCAATTCTTCAGTCCATTGCACTTGACAATTACATTCACCACAGTCATCAATGATATTTAAACCATTTGGTATACCAGCACAATCATCATATGCGCACATACCATCTTCAAGACAATTTTGATGAGTATTAGAATTATTTGGTATTGTATTTGGGTGAAAACTTAAACTTGTTTTTACATCATAATTATAATGTATCCACCACACATCTTGTGTACATGGTACACTAAGTTCTTGTTGATCCATATTACAAGTATAATAATCATTTAAATGAGGATTTCCTCCATGATTACAACAATATTGATTTCCACTATCACCACAAACTTCTTGATTTAATATAGAATCTTTTTGACTTCGTGTAAAATCACCAGTTTCTCCATCTAAATTCCACATACCAGTATTTATATAATTTGTTTTTATATAATCCCAACAATCTTGCTTTTCTTGTGTGTCAGTACAACCAAATCTATAATCTTTGTAAGGTTTAGTTGAATATATAACATTATTTGATGAATCAGAAATTGAAGGGTCAATAAATTCAGAATAATCATTTGGAAAATACCCCTGAGGAAAAAAAGTATCAGGCAAGTCTGTAAACCATGGATATTCCCATGAATAATGATTTTCAATGAGATACCAATCACGAATTTCACATGTATTACCCAAAAAAGTAGTTATTGTTCTAGTAGTATGATAAGCACAAGATAATGGAGCCCAAACATAAAGTGGATTTGATTTATTCAAATAAAAATCATCACTATAAAATAAGTTTTCGGCGGCATCACCACCACCCAACAATTCTATAAAAAATGTTTCTATATGTTCATCAATATTAATAAGTTCATTTAAATTATCTACAGAATCTACACCAGTACTATCCAAAAGAAATTGAACCAATGTATTCCAACAAGCACTATTACGATTTAATGATGTCATATCCCAATTTTCATAATCACTTATAAGTCCAGGAAACATCAATTGACTAGTTTCATCCATACCATCATAGATGACGGAATGGATGGTAGATTCATCGACAGCTACTCCATAACCACTCATAGTTCCACCACTGGATCCACCAGATTCAAAATATTCAGATTCCGATAACTGCCAAAAAAGTCCTGCATCCTCAGAATAATAAGGAAAAGGAATATTATGATATGAATACATATAATCATGTGAATACGCATCAGCTTCAACATACCCCTGAACAAATTCAGTACAATCTTTTAATATACGATATTTACTTTGTAGAACATCCGTATCATTAGCAATGACTGAATCACCCAAAGATGATTTATTATCTGCACATAAATAATTACCTTGAATTACATTTTCATCTCTACTCAAGGTATGATTCCAAGCTTGGAAAATTTCATAACCAGTAACATAATTTATACCATTTGCCATTCTACTGTCACATAATGTTTCTAAAATTTCATTAGAAGGACCCATTGGTTGCATAGTATAAGCTGGACCAAGTCGTAAAGCGTTTTCATTATGAACTCCGACACACAACATCTTTTGTGCATCAGTTAAATCATTTCCATCATTAGGATACCAATACCACTGCATTTCTACATCAATATGACAAAACATTCCTTGAGTACCAGGTGCACAACTCGAATATGGATTATATTTACCTTCAGTATCCATACAAAGTACATGATTACCATAATCCATAATATCTACATTAGTAACAGGTGTTATACAATTACCTGTAGGGTTGGGATTACTACCGCTAAATCTATCATCACAAGGTCCTCTTACATCCACACATTGCGAATAGTCACAATTACCAATATCATATGCCGCGGCTGGATTGTAATTAGAAGCATATTTATCCGTACAATCAAAAATAACTTCACAACAACAATCTTGACATGCATTCCATGGATTTTTACCAAATGGTCCTAGAGAACCATCATAATCAGCATGATCAGGTCCTATTTGAGTATCCCATAATGCAGTATTATAATTATCACATAACCATTCTCCAGCATCATAACAAGTTGAATTTTGTTCATCTGCGATAAATTGTTTCCAAGCATCTTCATCTGTTGCATGTATATAAAAATGAGGGGTATGAATACCATTCTCTGTATCCGGTGCATAATCATTCTCAATAAGAAAATTAAATGGATTTATAAATCCACTATAGTTATTTTCCCTAGCTTTAAATAGTGTATTCATCTGCAACCAAGTACTGTCCGTCATAGATGCATAAAAACACCCAGAATTTTTACAAGTTGTTCTAAATTCTGGCCATGTTACATTACATTCATTAGCTAAGTCTACACCACCAAATTCATATTGATAATAATTAATACTATCCGGATTACTACAACCCACTGCATAATAACAAGAACCATCGTCTATCTTTACATCCGGATCATAATTTAAAGCTTGTATATTTTTGTATGATTCCCATAAAAATGCAGAATATGGGTATTGAATATCAGGTATACCTGTACCAGCAAGTGGATCATTATCTTCACCTTCAGGACTAGGATTCCCAGTATAGTGATATGGATTACCCATCCAATAAAGGGCGTCCAACATACCACTATCCTTACAACCTATAGTTTTTGGTGTAACTTCCACATCGAATGGATATTGATTAAAATTATTATTTATACCACTAGACCACCAACCATCTGGTGAAGTATAACTTGACAAACCTTCTTCAAATGTTTCCAAAATTTCACGTATATGATTATCTTCTTGATTATTTATATGAACTCCATCCAAATCTAAATTTGATCCATACATTACATAATAATTATATAAGTCTACCCAATCTTTTATAGGTATACCATCTATATTACCCGTTACACCTTCAATAACATACTGACTTAAAGGGTAGTTTGAATTAGTTACAGAAGTTGGTATAGAATAAATACATGAAGAATTACATACAGAAATAAAAGGTCCATAATCATCATCATTCACATTTAAATAGTTATACGATTGACCATTGGGTAGAGTAGTTGATTGATTATTATCAACACTACAATCTGATTGTTCATAACATATATTACCAACATCAGACCATTGTGGTATACCAGAACTACCTATATTTGACCAATATCCACCAGCATCAAACCACTTTAGAATATCACAATTAATATCGTCACTATTATCTTCAAAACAATAAATTGGTGATTTTGGACCAATACAATGAAAATCATCATTAACATTACATAAAGCAATATCATCAAATACACCCATACATTCATCATATGTCAAATCAGAATTAAAAATTCCATCTTCCCATACTTGAAACATACCACTTTGAAAATCTGAATTACATAATGCATGTCCTTCTTGAGGGAACTGAGATGATATATTAATGCCTTTGTTTGAAGGTTTCCACAATGTACATTTATCATATTGTGCTTCAGGATTATAATTTATTGCTCTATTATCCATACACCCAAATCCAGGACAAGTTGGATCTTGACCTTCACCAAAACAAACGCCAGCCGTAACACATGTATCATCATTAAAATCTGGATTATTTTGAGAATGAATCCAATAGTGTATACCATTAATTACAGCTTGATATTCCCAATGAGACCAATTAGTATTAAAATCACCACTATTCCAACCATCTGGATTAGGTTGTGTCCATGGAGGTGTTCCCCAACCATCATTATCAGAATTCCAAGCACCGTCGAATGGCCAATAATAACCATCCAATTGACAATCAGTATAGATATTTGTACCCCCGTAACTACCACAAGTATCATCCCCAGACCACATATTACCTTCAGATGGTATAAAATTACCATAAGGTAAATAATCGACACTTGGTGGTGCACCACCCCAATTTCCTTCCGCGATATCAATACAAGTATAATTATAATCACAATCACCAAATTGATTAATAGCATGTTGTAAACACCATGGTATAACATCACAAAATTTATTGTTATTGAAATTTAATGAAATACCTGTATTAGTTCCATCCCAATTATCACACAATTTAGTATCTATTATACCTTGAAATTCATTATTTTGCAAATGTAATAATTGTAACTTTTGATTAAAATCATCATCAAAATCTAATCCATCAGCATGACTAGCCACTAAACTTAAAAGATTACCTGGTAAAATTCCACTAAACCAATTATCATTTAAATATAACCATTCAAGTTTAGTTTGATCCCAACCCACATCATCAGGTATTTCTCCATTTATGTTATTATTTGATAAATTTAAATAATATAAATTTGACATATATTGTATAGAATTGAATACATTTTGTGATATATTAGACAAATAATTATTATCTACTATCTTCACATATTCAAGACTATTGGATAATTTATCAATAGATGTAACACCGATATCCCTAACTACCAATAATTTTAAATCATCCAAACCTTGAGTATCAATGGCAGATGGAGATGCATTACCATCACCGTTGCCATATAAATGTAATCTTTTTAAATTATGTAACAATTTTATATTTTGTGAAAAATTACCACTCATTCTAATAGGACCAATTTTATTTGGATCCACACTACTACCATCAGTATATTCAGCTTCACGATTAATGAAGGTATAACCATCCAATTTAAGAACTTCTAAAGCCTTAGCCATAAAAAATCCATCAGGTGCCCAATCGTCATGATATCCATACCACCAATTACCTATGGTATTATTAAAATTTTGACTTGGGTAACTTTGACTACGGTAAGTGGAATTATGTCCATTACCAATCCAATTATCCAAGTTAAGCATTTTGTCTGTATTTTCATATTCCACCAAACCATCAATCCCTGTTATATTTGGACAACCTGCACCAGAACAAGCCACCTGATCAAGTGATAATGAAAATTGAACTAATCTACCATTCCTCCACAATTGCTTACCAAAGTTTAGAATTTTTTTCATATTATGATTACGAGTCCACATATCAGGATTAGTACCAGTATTACCATAACCAGTTCTCAATGAACTCAGCGCAATCAAATCATCTACACATCTACCTAAACCATCTGGGTGAGGATTTCCTATGAAATCATTAAAATCATTTACATACATAGCATCTTCAGGTTCATGTACGCCACCATCGGCACAAATACCGTCAGGACAATTACCCACACTCCAACAATAAGTGTTATTCATATCACAACATTCATAAGGGAATGTACCAGGATCACCAAAATCACAACCTTGACCACTTTTATCTATAAAATAATCATCTGGATGTACCCATACATTTGTAAACCCTAATTCACATGGAATTTCACCATATGTATCAACTTGTTCATCCAATAAGAAAATTGGATTATCTTCACAAACAGAATCATCAGAACATTCATCTCCAGGATTAATTCCACCAATACACATACCATCTTCGAGGTTACAATAACCAGTTCCACAAAAAGCTTGTATAGAAAAACCATTACCACTAAAGTCTGCATATTCCAAATTTTCTAAATTACATATAGAAGGAGGTATAGCACCATAATAATTAGATTCAGCCACATCTAAATGTTCTAAATTTGTCAGATTACCTATACAACTAGGTATTTGACCAGTCATTTGACGATTTTTATGTAATCTTAAAAATTTTAAATTTGTTAAATCACATATACATTCTGGTATTTCTCCAGTTAAATTTGGGTTGTTACTTAAATCTAAAACTTCCAAATTTTCTAATTGACAAATTTCTTCACCCGGGAAATTATCACCATCATAATTGGTAATGGATGAAGGTGAAATATCTATACCACTCCCTTCAACTGGGATTCCATCATGAAATACCAAATTACATTCATAATTTTCATTTCCTTCATCACCAGCACAACGCACTTCATCCAAACAACTCGAAACACTCATAGGATCACATGTACAATGTATGTTGTTATCATAATCACATTCATATAACATAGAGCTATTTTTCCAATACCATTCATCATGAGTCAAAACAAATTCTGGTGTATCAGGTCTACCATCCCATAAAGACCAATGTTGTGGTTCAGCCTGATTTTTTGCATTTGTTTCTAGACATAAATCTAATTCGTCACTACCTTCGAAATCTTCACCACTTGGTTCCCACTCCATTGGATTATTTATATCCCAACCTTTTTCCGTTTCTTCATCATAAGGATCATGTCTAGGACCAGTTCTACCATTCCATACAACTTGAGTCGTCAATTCTTTATCATAAACCCAATTCCATGGCATAGCAACTTGATTTTCATCTATAACTTGAGAAGGACAATCTTCGTATCTACATCTTTTAGCTTCCAAAGGTCCAGGACAAACTATACCCAAAGTTGCATCAGGACATACACAACATCTAGACGTCATACCAAATTCTTCACCACCATATGCAGTGAATATAGGGGGTGTTTGCCATTCACAATTGCTTTTAGGTTCACCTCTAGCCCATGAATCTGAAGACCATAAATCTGCTGCATCACTATAACCTTCATCCCATGTATAAGCTTTTTTGGGTATTAGTTTGTTCCTCAGATTGTAGCCAACTGGTTCGTTTGGATAATATTCAGCCACAACTTCTAGTGGTATATCACTTTGACAATATAACCCAGGAGCACACTGATTTGAATTTTGACAATGACCATCTCCCAGACCACATCTACCCTTACCATCAATGCCTATATCAACAAACATATCATAATAATCATAACTATATGCGGGTTTTAAGGTATCTCCTGTACCACCACTAAAACCGTAACACATATAGACATTCCAAGAGTCGTTACCTTCATAATGTCGGTGACACTTACCACCAGTAGTGATACCAGTACCACCACCACGATAATATGATTCATAAGGATCAAATAATGGTTCATCATCTTCACCTAACCATTCACCACCATAATCTTGTAATGGACCATTAGTTACTTCCAATAATGGCTGATATCCATGAGCTCCATATCGTTCATAAACACCATGAGAATTTAAATAACCACCCGGTACAAGACGTTCATCAGTACACTGATTTGGCATACCAAATTCAGCAAAATCCCAATCGTAACCTATATTACTTGATTTATGGGGAATGTTACCTTTAAGTAAATTTAAATTATTTGGCCATGTACACCAACCCATGGAATGACCAGAACCTTCTTCACAATCAGCATGAGTTTGACAATGATCACCATCTGTACTACTACCTAAAGTTGATGTCCAAGTATGTTCATGTTGATTATTCCATGATTGATGTACATCATCAAATCCTTGTGCCAAATCTAAATCACCTTCATACCAGTATCCTTCCGAAGAAACTGTTTCATAACGTTGAGTTTTTTCATTCCATTGAGATATAACCTCGGTGTTTATCCATCTTTTCATTACGGAAACTCCCCCCTTTAAGAGCTTTCTTGTGATATCTTAAAACCTCTCGCCATAACCAAATCACTTTTTGATATAATTTCAACTTTACATCTATTACCTAAACCAGACTTTGGAGTATAAGTGCCGTCTCCTAATACATTTCCCATCCAGAAATCACTATCATCAATTCCTTGCAAGTCGATATCGTGTGATGCATTTTCACTTACACCTAAAGGATCATAACTAGCAACAATAAAGTACCACTCATTAAAATCTATTGGTACACGAGTATATGTGAACAAACCATCTGAATATTCATTATCTATTTGTGGTATTTCACCAGTAGCCTTCGTATCACTTCTTGATCTCCAATCTTTGCCCACTTGAGAATCTCGTATTGTTCCATCACCTTCTCTCACAACCAATCTTATAAATCTTTCTGCATTTTCGTTACCATAAAAATTTTCCCCATCAGAACCAACTGGTGCACTTTTTTCATCTTTATTAACAACAAATGTTTCTAATCTAAATCCATGTGGATCACTATTTCGTAAGGGACTCCCAAAATTAAATAAAGTTCCGGAATTAACCTTATCTAAAAATCTCACCCACATAGTTATAGTAAAACCTTGTGTTAAATATTTTGGTAGTGTCATTCCTTCATAAAAATTAGTCGCCATATAATTGCCCCCAATCATCTTGAGTTATCTCAGTTTCTTTTGCCAATTCTTGTTCTCTACCTTCTTCTTGTTTAATAATTATAGCATGATTTAAATTTCTTATTTCTACATGACCACTTGATTGGTTATTATATTCAGGTCTTGTATCATCATCATCAGAAGTAGCAGTTGAATCAATATCTTTTAAATAATCATCCAATTTATTTCTTAACCATTCTAGGGATTGTACATAATCAGATTTTATATTATTTTCAGTTGCATCAGCCGATGTACGAGTTATATAAGCACCTGGATTGGTGGGATTTAAAGATATATCATTTTGATTTAAATATGTTTCAGAAGCTCCGTTTAAAACCCAAAAATCAGATTCAGGTGGAGTTTCATCAAATGTTGGTATTTCACCAGTCAAATTAAAAAATTCAGTAAAAAAATTATCTATTCTTTCTTGCCGTGAAGTTTGTGTTGGTAATAATTCAGTTATACTTGTATCCAAAACTTCCATAACTTTATTTGGATCTACAACACTCTGAGAAACTTGGAAATCTACAAATTGACTAACATTATCAGGAGATGATAAATGTACACCAGTTTGACTTTCCATAAATGTAGTAAATTGTTCAGTGTCACTTATACTATTAATCTGCCCTTCATCAATCTTATCAGTGAGTATTGCCATAGCATCTTCAGAATGTGCCAATAAATCATCTTTATATAAGATTACAGAACCAGATTGACTAGTTCTACCAGTTTTAATATTACCATCTTTTATTTCTTGTTGGATATCACTGATAGTTTCATATCCACTACCAGAATGTCTTAGAGTGGCTTTAGCTAATTTATCCGATAATATTTCGAAGTTACCTTTTGCCATTTTAACTTACCACCTTAAATTCAAAATTATCATCATCATATATTATTTCTTGACCATCTTCATATTCAACCTTCAGAGATATTTTATAAAATCTATATGGTTGAAATGTATTTAAATCTTGTAAAAAATAATTACTTGTAGAATCACAACTCATTGAAGTATAAGCACCAAATGGTATAATAGTTTCATTAGTACTCAAATCAGTTATAGAATAAGTACCACTACCAGATTGTATATATGATCCAGTTGCAGTTTGATATGATGTAGAAAATGTTTTTGTTATATTTCTTTCTCTACATCCTATTCTGAATTTTACAGTTTCACTTTCTTTATAACTTGGTTTTATACCTCTAACATAAACATGATTATCTGTTGCACCTGATAAATCCAATTCACCCAAATCTCCGGCACTAAATGTACTGTCATCCCACTTGATTTCCAATTTAGGAAAATATATCGTATGTGTATTTCTTGAAAAGAATTTTAAATTACCTCTATCATTAGAATCACCTGTTTCTGAACTACCACTATATTTAATCAATAAACCATTATTTGGTATACCATTTGGATGTGCATTACTTGAACCACTCATCCACTTATTAAATATATCAGTTATATCCATATCAACATCAGCTGATTGATATGAAAATGTTTGTGTAGCTTCGAAGCCACTACCTGTAAAATAAACACCACCACCAGATGTTGATAAACTTCCAGATTCAACATTAAAACCAGATGTTAATTCCCATTGTGACGAAGTATATCTAGCATCACCATATTCCCATGTTATACCATCACTTGTTATCGGATAGTCTTTATATTTTCCACTACCTTCTTCCCAAGATTGTGACATAGCATTTGCAGACAATGTATACGATGTTGGTAAAGCAGAAGCTTCAGTTGAATATAATCTCAAATTACATTTTGGATTGGTTATAGTACCATCATTTATAGATTTAGATACAGCTGTAATATCAAAATAAGATAATATACGAGTAGCACCTTTGAATGTATCACCATCATATACTTTTTCCAATTCTAATATTTCATCACCACCATAATTAGCAGATGATGTTAATTCTGTTATCCAAGTATCCTTATTGGGATAAATAAATTTATGCATTATTGTATCACTCCTCTTACATTGTCATAAGGGTTTTTAAGTTCAAATACCGCAGGTGATGTATCTATATGTGATGGTAATATGACACCATTACCATTTTCAGAAACACCATTATCTGTATAAAAATCTGCAAATAGATTAGAAAAAGCCCACCCATATTCAGATGAATTTTCACCACCAACACCATTAGTAGGTAAACCACCTGGATAAACTAAATGACTAGATAATCCCAATATATTAGCATCTTGTGTTAATTTTAATTCCTTCACAACTTTTACACCTTCCAACCCATATATTTTATTTTCTAAATCACTAGTGTAAATAATTTGATTAAATTTCATATCATCTATATTAAAATAATTAATTATTTCATCTATAACTCTTAATTTTAATTCTGATTTATTAACATCATCGTGTGCAACAACATTAAATTTTACACCAAAATTAATAACCTTACCATCAGCAATCCTAACTTCATCAGATAATATTTTAAATTCATTTAAATAATTTGCTATATTTGTTTTAATAGAAGTTGGTGTTTGTACCAAATTTTTATTTTGATCATATGATAATACATAAATTTTTATATTTTTAAATGATAATAATTCGTCATTTGGTGTTTCAGGTATGTTTTCTATAAATGTTGATATTTGTTGCAACTTATCTATTTGATTTTGATTTATAGTTGGTGTATCGTTTGCACTACCATTAATAATACCAGAAAATAATGTATTAAATGCATCTGAATCCGCACTTCCACCAAAATTACCAGAATTATCTATATCAAAAATACTCAAGTCAGCAACATCTTCAGTTGTACCAAATGTATTTCTATTAGCAAATACTTTAGCTATACTGCCGAATTTAGGAGGTAATGATAATACTCTAGCTTCATAATCACTTTTAGTCACACATCTATCTTGTGATTTAAAAAATAATTTAGTTTTTTCTCGTATATCATCTACTGATTCCTTATCCAACCCACCTCTAGCTGGCTGTTCATTGTCAGAAGATAATGTATTTAATACTGTAGCTTCATCTTCACCTTTAGATGCTAAATCATTTAAAACACTTTTATTGACTATCGTTGTTAAATCATTAACAGGTACATTCGATTTTATTCCACCACCAGTTCTGTATTTAATTGTAAGTGTTGTATTTGATGGTGATTCACCTAAAGATTTATATGTAACTTGACCAGAAGGATCTATAGAAGATGGTAAAGATCCTTGTATCAATGCATTTATTTCTTGGTTATCACCAAACACTTCTTCTACATACCCACGAGTTATATCTTTTGTTATAGTACCATTACCAAATATCAAACTCGTTTTATTATCCGAATCAACATCAATAATAAATCTTTTATTCGTTGACTTATAAGTATTTAATTGAAATGACGATGCAACTACATTACCACCATAAGGATCATTTCTTCTAACAAAATCAGATATTTTATCTTCTGCTAAATAATCAACTTCATGCCAATTCTTACCATTAGAATCAGTTACACTAATAATATTTATAACATTGGTATCAGGTAATGTTAGTTTTAAAAATTCTTGAGGAGTTGATACAGTAAAAGTTTTTTCTTTAGTTTTACCAGATACAGCTAAAACTTTTCTTTTAAGTTCATATGTTTCAACTAATCCTGAACTATCAGTACTCAAAACAGTAGGTGCAGAATAACCAGATCCACTAACAGAAAAATCAACTATATCTAATGTTTCAAAAAATACAGTAGAATCAGATGTAGATTGAACAGATAATCCACTATCTAATACAAGGGTTTGATCATAATTTGGTCTAACATTAGAAACATCAGATGTAATAGCATCAACTGATTGTTTCAATACCAATTCAACTAAAGCTGGTACAGTTGATTTAACTTTATATCCCAATGATTTGGCCAAGTTAATTATATTCCTTCTTTCTTCAGCAGTTGATAACGATGTTTCTTTAAATTGTTGATCAATATAAAATGATAAAATATCCCCAACATAAGCAGACATTTCCATCATCATCATTCCAGGAGATGTTTCGTTAAAATCATTATATGTATCAGGAAAATAAGTTTTTGCATAATTAATTAAATCTTTCCTAAGAGAAGAAAAATCCTTACTTAAATAATTTATATTAATTTCCGATTCACTTTTATTCTTATAATTAGACATTTATATTCTCCTAAGATATTTCAACAACAATATTGTCAGTCATTCTTGGATTTTGATTTATAAAAAATTCTATATTAACAGTCAATTTATTAGATCCTAGCATAGGATCATTATCCGCCACATCAATTTCCAATTTAGTTATAGTAACAAATGGCAACCAAAAATTAAATGTATCTTTAATATCATTTTGTATTAAAAATTTAAGTTGATCACTTATAGGTTCAAATAAAAAAGATTTTAAATTAATACCCAAAGTTGGTTGAAAAACTCTTTCACCTCTATTGGTATTCAATAATATTTTAATATTTTGTTTAACAGCATCAACAGTTAAATCTGTAGATTTAAAATACCCATCAACTCCTTCAGATTTCCTGAATGGTAAATCTATACCAACAAATTTATGTGTTTCACTATCTATTACATTTTTCTTATTTAATACTATTGCCATTGTTATCTATCCTTAACTTCATTTTTAAAAAGTTTAACTTGAGTTTTTCTACTTCTTCCTTGTGACACAGTACCATTGGAAGCTTCATCAATAACACCATTACCAGAAACAATTAATGATCCACCTTGACCTTGATTTTTTTCAAGATTTAAAGCAGGTAAACTAGCCCCACCATCTTTAACTCTATTAATTATATTTTTTATTTTACTTTCAATTTCATTTATAAGAGTACCAACAACAGGTACATTTCTCAACCCACTCAATATAGGTGCATATGGTCCTAATAATGTATCTTCTTTAACATCAGCAGGTAATGGTCCTGTAGTTTTTATACTTTCAACATCTAATTTACTTTCAAGTTTAGTTATTTTAAATTCTTGTTTCAATAAAAAATTAACAAACGCATTAGTCAAATCTTTAGATAATTGTTCCGCATTTTTTTTTAATTTACCATCAAGTGGTTTACCACCACCCATTGACTTTTCAAAAGCTCCATATATATCACCTTGTAATCCCATTATCTATTACTCGATTTTTCCAATGATTTTTTTAAAATACCACTGAAATCTTTATCAAAAAGTTTTTTAGTAGCTTCTGGTGCATTATTACCTACTATAATATCAGCGTTAGATTGATTTGTATCCATCATATTACCATATTGTGATGACATTACATCATTCATTCTATTGGAATCATAAACACCATTACCCATCATTGGATATTCTTCTGATTCTTTATTAGATTCTATAGCTTGTTTAGTTTCATTTAATATGTCATTCAATACAGTATTGTTAGTATAATTAGTTTTTTCAACAATTTTCTTTTTAGGTAATTGTTTGCCTATAGCGTTTACTGGTTGTTTCAATTCAGTTATAACTTCTTGAATTGACATTGCAACCTCTTCTCTAACTATTTTTCTAATCATTAATCTTAACTGTGTTTTATTCATGATAACCCCCTATTAACTTGGTTTACTATTTCCAGAATTATTATCTTCTATAAAATGATAATAACTCTTTATATTCTTAATTTGTGCTTTTATATTTTGTTCTAACATAATCCAACCTGGAGATCCAGCTGCATTAATTGGTGTAGATACACCACCCACAGTACCACCAACAAACATTTGACCTATAGCATCAATCATAGATGTGAGTATATCTTCCAAAGCTTTACCTAACACCATTGGTTGTATTTCATCTTCAGCATTTTTCCCTAAATAAATATTAGAAGATTCAATTGTTGTAGTACCTTTATTATAAATATTTATATTACCACCAGATCCCATATCAATACCAGAAAAACTGGATAATATAATTTTTTCCTTTTCTGCAGAAAAAATAATTCTATTAGATTTTATTAATATTTGAGTAAAATCTTCATCCTTAAATTTTAATTTTCTGGGATTATTCAAATCTTTATGATGTGATGCCAAATTAAAATTGTTAAAAAATAATTCAGATAATTTACCTTTCGATGATATGGAAATTAAGCCACCATCTTTCAAACTTTCAATTGTATTAGTGTCATTCCTACCATTAGATATAAATATGTTAGGATAACCAGATCTACTCCCTATTCTAATACTATTACCAAATCTACCTTCAAATAACATATCACCTATACCAAAATTCTTTTCCGCTGGATCAGAATCTAATTTAGATGAATATGGTTTTTGTAACCTTTTTACTGCAGGTCTCCATGTAAATTGTGGATTGATATCCAACAATTCATTCATACTAATATTTTTTTTAGATTTCTTACTACTTTCCATTTTATATAAATGATCAGGGTTAAAGTTAGGATTATTTAAAGTATTCAACGGGCCTATATAATAGTTAATACCACCAAAATCACATAATAACACTTGATCACCTTGTGTTGGTACATCAGTTATACCTCTCAACAACGGATAATATGTTTTAGATTTCAATGCTGATATATTTTTACTTATAGTATCATCATTATATTCATATTTAACAGCTTTAATTGCATTAATATTACGATCAGAATTACCAAAAGAATCTGAATCAGAATTTATTATAGCTTCAACTACATGACCAGGAGTAAATTGAACATAAACTCTATCCAAATTAGCTGTAGAAGAATTAGGTCCAAAAGAATACTTGGATTCTATATTATTATCTTTTACATTTATCCATCCACCCATTATATTACCCCAAATTAATTTTTAAATAAATTTTGTTTATCATCAGTAGTTTTTTGTATTTCATCGGCAGCATGTTTTAAAGTATCCATTAAATCTTTCTTTTCCTTATCGGATAAAATAAATTCACTTTCGGAATCATTAGATTTAGTTACATACCTTTGCAATACAGCTATTAATTTAACTAAATGCTCATCATTCTTAACAGATACATCCAAAAACTCTTTTATAATGGGAGCTATTTGAAGTACATCACTAGAATTTTTAATAAATGAAGATAAATCTTTTATCAACACATCTATTTGTTTTCTCTTCTTAGCTGAATTATTATATATATCTTTGGATATATCTTCCAAAGTTTTTCCATCAAAAATTATATCTGACATTGGTTTCCTCCAAATATTTTATATCAGTTATAAATATAATAAAAAATAATTTGTAAACCAAAGCAATAAAAAAGGGTAGAAATAATTTCTACCCCTTCAAACATATTACTATAATAATTTATTTATTTAAAAAAAATAGTATCCCTCGATATCATACCAGTTTTAGTAAATTCAGTATTTAATTTATTATAATGTTTTCGTAATACATTCATTATTTTAGTTATATGTGATGTATTAACCCCCGTCATTTCACGTATCAACAAATATAAACTTTTCTTATTAAAGTTTTCTATTTCATCTTTTCTATATAATAATTCCAATATAGCATATGCTATATCAACATCACGTTTCTTTTTAAATATAATAGTTATATTACGTTCAAAATATTTAATCAATTCTGCGGTAAATTCATTAATATGACATTCTTTACTATCTTGATAATTATAGTATTTACCTTTACTATGAAATGCCAAACTATCTATAGGATCATGAATTTTTAATTTTTTATAATTGTTATTATTATGGAGTATTAAATAATTCTTAGCTACTACAGAAAAATAACTAAAAGCTTTCGAACCTTTTGTATGATCATATTTATGCATATTCATCACCATAAAGGCAACTACTTCATGTTTTATATCTTCAAATCCATAATCGAAATAAGTAAACTTAAAAGTATTAATTATATTTTCGGCTAACTTATCAAAAGCTTTGTGAATTCTATCCCTGTATATAGTATTTCGTTTTTCGTGATTACTACTACCATTATATTCAACAATAGCTTCCTGCACTTCCATACCAAAATATATTTTACTTTTTCTTTTTCTTCCTGGTTTTTTCTTTTGTTTGTTTTCTTTTTTCACTGCTACCTTCTCTTTCAATATATTCTCCTTCTTCCTGTTCGAATATAGAATTTAAAACCGATTGTATATTTTTTATTTCTTTAAAAATGAAACCTACTTCATCGTCAGATTCAAAGTGTCCTGTATTATCAACTATTTTTAATTTTTCAGACGCAGCATTAACAATATCATCTATATGCAAAATTATACCTTCAAATTGATTTATTCTCTTTAATGCTTGAAATAATGCAAAAGAAATAAATCCACCATACAAAACCAATAATATAACAAATAACCACATCATTACGAAAATAACTCATCAAATGTTTTTTTCATACTATCAACTTGTTTCTTATCAACTTTAACTTGTACTTCTTCTTCTACATGTTCAATTTCTTGTTCTTGCATCCAATTTTGTTTTTCACATATAGTGGATAACCAATCACCGAAATGTACTATTGAAGAAAGTATATGTCTGGTATCCACATAAGCTCTAAAATAAACTTCAGCTGCTTTATCAAATAACCCATCAGCACATAATATAGCTTTATAAACATGTTCATTAACACTAATATTATATTTTGAAAGTAACCATAAAGCTCTATCATGAACTGTCATGTATTCCATTTCTTTATTATGAGTATACCACTCATTGAGTTTATTTCTTCTCCAATCATCAGTTTGGTAAATATAGTATTTTTCTCTACCATTACCCAACTTACCTAAATCATGAAACATTGCAGCTAATACAACATCTGAATCTGAATGTATCACTTCCACACCATTTTCTTCATATTGTTTTTTAATCTTCAATGAATTGTTTATCACATGCAATATATGATCCAAATAACCACCTTTAAAACAATTGTGGTAATTTGGCCTACCTGATGCAGGTGCTGTTTTATATTCATCTTCAAAGTCACTATGTAACTTTAG